>Ga0209367_1009061_pt1 | contig 13551 bp, 9 predicted proteins | sample WorMetLIZISLAND2_FD_187412 | JGI IMG/M metagenome (GOLD analysis project Ga0209367, IMG submission 187412) | Marine gutless worms symbiont microbial communities from Max Planck institute for Marine Microbiology, Germany - Olavius geniculatus... ... | reverse complement strand
GTACCAACCTCCCTTATACGCAGCTGCTAGGCTATATAGCGTGGCAATGGGACAGATACGTCGTTCCATAGAACGTATTTCTAGTCTTGAAATATTACTGTAACATATTTAGGGGAGTGGCAACCTGCCATGCTCTACTTGACATTGAAAAATTTGCCTAAGTTTCCTTTCTGAAACATCAATTTTTTGGTATCAGTTTACAAAAAAGCTTCAGCTTCTCGGGGACGACACGGCCTCTGCATACCCGCTTTCTTAAATTCTGTCTTGGAGCGACTTGCTTGCCGATGGCCCGTTTCAAAAACAGCTATATGCTACGGGCTACTGGCCAGCAAACGTTGCTGCCGAGCGTGCAGAAAATTTCAGCCAGTCGGTGTGTTTCGAGCTTTTGGACAGTTAATAACTCAGCTTGATTTCTTGATATAAAACTGTGATCGGAAAAAAACGTGAAAACTTTAATTGCGCTGTTTGTGTTTATTTCTGAAAAAATGGCTTAAAATAATCTAATAAATAAGTAGCGTAGGTTTGGTTCTCAGTGAAGTATCTGGTAGATATCGTAGTCAAAAATGGCTTGAGCTATTCCCCAAAATCTTTAATATTTTCTTTGGTATCAAAAGTCAGTACATGACAATTCTAAATACGCGACTGATTATATGCATGCTTGATTGCTGTTGAGCAAGCATTGAAGAGGTTTCTGTTGAGGCACATTGCCGATGACAGCATCTATAAGGAACAGTACTGTGGAGGGCTGTAGTCTATCGCATTAACATTAGCATTGATGCTATACAGGCGGCCTGCTTCAGCAACAGGCATGCGAGAAAACGCAGCAAAGCTCAAGCTGGTGACGTCACAACTGATGAAGTCGAACGTCGAGAAAAACAAGATGGCGGCCGAGATAAAGACGCTCAGGGAAGATCTGCAGAAGTGCCTCGAGAAGCCACGCCCACGAGCCCACAGTTCACCCGTTCGCAGTGAGTTTTTTATGTGTCTACCAAGTCGTGTAGAATCCAGAATCACATTTTGAAAAAGTTTAAAATATTTTTGTTATACTTCTGTTTTTTGTAATTTATGTAAAATAATTCAATATTTGCTTTGAATTATGGTCTCCTTATACGTTAGACTGTAATTATGCAAATTTTTTTATACTGTTGTGTGCACATATGTTTGATGTAGGCCTGTGCATCAAACTGTTTCTTACTTACTTACTTACTTACTTACTTATCATCGTTGACTTTTGTGGGCACTTATTCAGGCTTGTAGGGCTGTTGACTGCGTTAGCTGATACTGTAACACCTAGTTGGTGATGCACTGAATGCTGATAATTCGTTTATTTTTAATCTTCTTTCGTTTAATGCTTCCACTTACTTTTTTTGTATTTAAACCCTGTCGTCCAGTGTCTATAAACGTTATTTTTCTCAGTCATAATATTAACAAACTTGCTAACAATAATGATGAATGATTTGGAAATATTTATTATTTTTGCTACAGAGGAGTACGAGGAGATGAACAAAAGGGAACTGATCTCTGTAATTACCAGGCTAGAAAAGGTCTGATTATCAACTTTTGTCATTACAGCACATAATATTAAGCGATGATATCTTTGTTATTTTTAGATAATGTTCTGTGCTGTAGGGTAAGACAAACACAATATAAAATTTATGTAAAACATAATCCGAACAGTGAAGATTTAACTGTTAGTTTTGCTAGATACTTGAAGTGCGCCAAGCATTATTTTGTTTGAAATTGTAGTCAAAACGTGCATCATGCACTTGCGTGTTTGAGTGCCTTTTCTGTGCCTTTGTGTTTGAGTGCATGAAGATGTTTGTTCTTTCAGTCAAGATTTGCAGTTTAATCAATCTTCAAAATATCTGAACAGATGCTGACTGGCTAAATTGACTGGTCTTTATTTGGCTTGAGTTTGGTCTTAGCTTTGGTTAAGTCAGGACATAGACCAAGTTGTCGTCATTAGGTTAAATTCGGTGTTAACTTTATTCTTGTACCGAATTTTTTGGTCTTATTTTTTTGTTTTAGTCATGAGTTTTGCAAAACATGACCTCACTCACTCACTGTTGGTCATTGGTTGATGCATACGTGAGCACAGTCAAATCACCACCAAAATCTAACCACCTCTGAATATGGCTAAGTCAAGCCTTCGCTAAAAATTGAAGCTAAATCCACCTGTTCTGTATAATTCTGCTGACAACCCCTATATGTCACATTTCTGTTGGTTGTCTGAGATGTGAATTAAATGTGTGCCTGATGCTGAGATGTTGTATATTGCAGAAGTCTGGTCCGATGGATCCACAATCAACTGCAGGTGATCAGAATGCTCCTGCTGCTGCTGCTGCTGCTGATGGTAAGTATACGGCAGTGATGCTGAGGTTTAAGATTAAAAGTATGACTATGAGACTGTGACGAAATACTGCAACAGTTTTCGGTTTTATGATAATGATAACAGGGAAAATTTCCAGCGCACCATAACACGTCAAATCATTGCAAAGGTGCAGCGTGTCTAATGAAATTTTTATCTGTTATTATCGATAGTTTTTTTCTTGCATTTATATATAACAAGGTAGTGTAGAGACGCATTTACGGTGTGCTGGGATACATGTGTATGATAATCGCATTAATGCAAATTGTCCGCAGAGTGTGCCGGTGAAAAAGAAATTAAAAATTGGTCAATAACTGCCGAAGATATGGATAAAAATAATTTGCCACGTTTTTTATTGGCCCACGGTGTATTTGTTCTGCATAGTGGTGCAATCATTACCTCCGCCGAAGAGGTTATGTGATACCCGACGTTTATTTATCCATCTCTAGGGTTGTCAGCAGGATTATACAGAACAGATGGATTTAGCTTAAATTTTTAGCGAAGGCTTGACTTAGCCATATTTAGAGGTGGTTAGATTTTGGCGGTGATCTGGATCAGCATCTGGATCAGAGATAGTGTCCATAGGCACGTAAAGAGCGACGTAACTGAACTCTACTGAACTGAAGTGACGTGGTTATTTTTTGTCGAACTGACCAATGGGCAAACAGCAATGCTTTATAGTAGGCACTGTCTTACAGCGTCGTTGGTCTCTGTGACTGCGCTCACGTATGCGTCAACCAATGGCCCGTGGGGTCGCCCTCTTGCCCATTGGTCAGTTCATCAGAAAATAAATCGTGTCAGCTTAGTTCAGTTTAGTTATATAATGGCCTTGTGCAGCGATTTAAAAAAAACTTTTTAAACTCTGGCCATTTTCAAATGCTATATGTCACAAACTACCTAATTATATGGTTAAAATAAGTTCGAAAATGAAGATTTTTACGTTCAAGCATTTTTAATCAAACTGACTGGGAACCAGCTAACAGTATCAGTGACGTCATACACATAAACAGATGACGTCACCGCTACCGATTGCTAAAAATAATAGAAAATACAATTACTCCAAATCTCATTTTTAAAGATATACGGATCTTCATGAATCCATATTTCAGTTATCATTCACATTCAGCTACTGGATTAAAATTATGCAAAAAAATAACTGTGTAGGGTTTTTACGCGCGAAAGCAGCTACTGCTTTCAGCGCATCTTAGCCATCGCAGTTCTGTCTGTCTGTCCATCTGTCACACGGGTGGATCAGTCAAAAACGGTGCAAGCCAGAATAACCAAATTTTCACCATCGGCTGCCTGGAATATTTTACTGTCAGGAACCGTAAAGCTTTTCCATAAAGTCAAGAGGGGTCATGCTGAACGAGGGCGCTAAATGAGAGGGGGTAGGAAAAAATTGCAATTTTCAGCCAATAAGTCGCTGTATCATAGGCTGAACGGTAGTTCAAGCCATGTGTTAACGGCGACTTCTCTTTCCTATCATGGGAAAGCCAAAAATTCGACCCCCCACAGAATCATAACCTCTGATCTGATTGAGACAAAATTTGGCACGGTTGATTACGTCCGCGAGATGACCCCTCATGCAAAATTTCATGTAAATTTGCGTAAGGGGGGCTTCTCGGCAAATAGGTGAAATATACACAAAATTTTTTATAGCTGTACATATACCTTTTTTCAGAAACTCACCTACATGTCAGACCCTTCTTCGGATTTTTGCGTGCGATGGCTCAAACGATGCGGTCTCGTGCAAGGATTGTTTTTTGGGGAATTAAGAAAATTGAAATTAATATTTAACGTCTTTATTCAAGAAATTCCAAAAAAATTACAATGGAGCCTATGGGGGAAATTAAACAATTTTTAAAATGGTCATAACTTTGGCTGTGTATAAGACACGGTCGTACTTTTTGGTTTTGTGGTATGGTTTTCGGGATGACCAATCTAGTATTGTACAACAATATTGTATTTCATGTTTTTAGCAAATTTTCTCTCCCTCTCTCTAATGGTGTCATTTAATTTTACCCCGGATTCTCCCTGGTTTCCATGGCAACGAAATTTGGGACAAAATGGGCTATAACTCAGCTTGTGTAAAAGATATCTGCAAGATTCTTGCGTCTATAGGGGGGTTTGTGGGGATGGGCCATCGAATGCTGCCAATTGCATTTTCCCCCGATCGACCCCCTTTGCCATGGCAACGAAATTTGGGACAAAATTGGCTATAACTCGGTCTGTGTAATAGATATCTGCGAGATTTTTGCGTCTATAGGGGGTTTTCGGGGATGCGCCATTGAATGCTGCCAATTGCATTTTTTTCTGACCAACCCCCGTTGCCATGGCAACAAAATTTGGGACACAGTTGGCTATAGTTCGGTTTGTGTAAAATATATTTGGGAGATTTTTTTGTCTATATGGGGGTTTTCGGGGATTGGCCAGCGAATGCTGCCAATCGAATTTTACTCCGACTGACCCTCGTTCCAATGGGAACGAAATTTGGTATAAAATGGGCTAAAACTCGACAAATGTTCGAGATATCTCCAAGATTCTTGCATCTAACAAGGGGTTTTGAGGGTGGAGCAAATAAATAAGTTTAGTAAGTCTACCATGGTTGACTTTTGTTGCCTTGGCAACGAAATTTGTAAAATTTTTGCCAAAAATTGGCTAGAACTCGGCTAACTATGAGATGAGCTCAGACTTTAAGTTGACTCGACTTTATAGACGTGCAACGGTCCAATAACTGCGATAATACGATTCGTTAAATTAGCATTATTGAAGTGTTTTCCAGGCCTGTGTTAAGCCGGTGATGCGTGCAATATTAATTTGTTTATTTATTTGGCCATTTCGTGGATATAAAAGGAATTTTGTTCAGTATTGTCAGCAATGCAGGCCAGCGATGACGTCATGCATGACGAGTGTCGTTTGCTTTGTTCAGTCACGCCATTTGTAAGTAACAGTTATAAGCGACTTGGTTACTGTAAGAAATATCTGAAAAGCAATATCTTTGTAACTGATCACTAGTAGGAAAACAGTATTTTAGTAATAAAACAGCAAATATAAATGTACAAAACATCAGTTTATACACTTGTTAACGGCAATATTTAAGGACCTGCACGTCGAAAACAGCAAAAATTACAAAAGGTGATATTATTCAGCAGCACACTGACACACAAGTGTATAAACTGATGTTTTGTACATTTATCTTAATAACGGTGCGAGATAGGGCCTAGCTTACTATTAATTACTGATAGGAAGTCGTACACTGGCTCTCGATTGGGGCCGAATTCAATGACCTTAGATGACCTTGAATACTAAAATAGGGGTTTTTATGGATTTTTTGGTGATTTTCAGTTGCGAGACACATTTCAAGAGCGAATAGCGCCGAAACCAATTGACATAGACATGGACAAGCTGCGAGTGTAATTTTCAGCATTGAACGCAGATTTCGACGGTCCAAGTAACGATTTTCTAGGTTCAAGGAAACCTGCGCATGAGGGCATCAAAGAGCGGTACCCCCGTAAAAGTCGTTAGGCTATTTTACCATTGTTGGCCAGTCTTTCGTGAATACGGTTGTTGATAGGCATGGTCATACTGCCTATCACAACAAGCACTAGTGACAAGCTTTTCAGTCGTATCAACATTAATGTCTTTGAAAGACCCGAAATTTCCAAAATAAGGAGTTTTATTATTTTGTGCGATATTTGGCTGCAGCGCACACTCCAAGAATGAACTGCAACGAAATGGCTGGAGATAGACTGACAGTTTGCGAACAGGAACTGCTATAGGTTTTCGCGCGTCTCATGAGCATTAGCTCAAATTTTTTGTTAAAGATTCTTTTTGTGCCAGTTCGAGCAAACCTGCACCGAATATAGTGCTGCCATGTGAAGAATACAACTTGGAAAATCAACATAGTCCTAGCTACGTAATAAATCTGAATTAATGATTTTGGTGTTGGCAAAGGTTTGTGCTCTCCGAGTGTTCTTCTAGCTGTATCTGTTGTTTATAGGCAAGCTATTATTGGACGGGTCTGTGGCCCAGCGTCTGGACCAGCTGGATAAACGAGAGACGGAGCTACTGCAGAAGATTGAGGAGCAGAACAACGCCATCAAGAAACTCAAAGATGATCGGGCGTACTACCGGACCAAGTGCGATGAGAAGGAGTCAGTTGCCAGACTTTTCACACTATTGAAATGGGAATGGGGAAAAGGGGCTCCTTTTCCTTCTCTTGTCTTTCTTTTCTTTCCCTTTCCTTTTCTCTCTTATTGTCCCCTTCCTTCCTCCAACCCCTTTCTTCCCATTTCCACTCACTTTCTTTACCTTTTCTCCCCATAAAATCCAGCAGGGGTTCTGGAAGAGCGCTGTTAGGAATACGGTTAGGGTTCAGTTTAGTTTTGTGGTCATGGATGGGGTTCGGCGTTGGTATATGTGTACATAAATAGGTAACTTAATTGACTGAGTAAACAAGTAAGTAAAAATAAGTAAGTATGTAATCAAGTAACTAATCGATTAAGTGAGTAACTAATTATATCGCATGCAGCACAAACGAAAATTTTCTGACAACAATGATTTTTGACAATTTTCCGACAGCCCATTTTTTGGTGGGGGGCTTTGTTCCCCCTTTGCTACGAGACCACTCGTGAGGGTCTGATGACTGCGTGATGCAATACTGTGTGGTATCGGTTTGTGATTTGTAGTGAGGAAATAAAGCAGCTGAAAAAAGATTTGAGTGTGGCTCAGAAACAGCTTGAGTCACGTGACGCCAGTCGACCAATCACAAGTCAGCAAAGTCCTCGGCGACCAGTCACTGCTCAGAGACGACCGAGCTCTCGGCACAGCGACAATGAAGAGGATGTAGGATATTGTTTAGAGTTCCTAGATCTGAAACAAAACCTTACGTGCGACAGAAAGGTTGTGGAGCTACGTGTCAATCAACTCGAGTTTGACAGCCAAACTCAAGTTGTTTGACAGCTGCACTGTACATAGCCTCGCACTTTTTTGTTGCAAGCAAGTTTTTGTCCCGCATGTAGGCACCCACTTAGGGCTACAAATATTAACAGTTAATTAATTAAATGACTGATCACTAAGAAATTATTTGAACTGTCAGTTAATCCTCATTCTGGAGTGACTGTGGCTTGATATGTGGCTTAACGATTAGGTTGTTGTACTAGCTTACGATCAAGACGTCCTTAGTTTGACTTTTTGGTTGGGTTGCGATAAGTTGATAGTACTTGGATGGGTGACTGTCTGCAGATAGATTAACCATCTCCGTATATAACCAACAACCTAGGTCAGCTCAGCCTTCTATCTCACCAGGATAGACACATTGAGTATTGCTTGTCTGGCTGGGGTTAAAGTGGGGCCCATTTACCTCTGTCTGGTGGTAGGTAGCAGTGTTACGAATGAGGCACGGAAGGCGTGAATTGGCAAAGCGTCGCTGGAGTAGGGTTCTTGGAGGGGTTACGGCTCCTCTGTCCAGTATGGGGCCATGCCCCAAAAATTGTTTTATAAAGTCTGTTGAAATTGCACATATTGTGTACATTTCTGTATATTTTTGTGTAACGATTAAAGCTAAAAGGTTGCGTATAGCTGTTTATGGGAAGCCCATCGCAGAGCTACAGAGTGTCACCTGCCATGTGGGATTGGGATCACACAGTCTTTCCTGCCACCCGACACAGTGCAACACGTCGCGCCATAACCCCCAAGCCATACTCGATTTACCTACCCCCAAGGGAGGAAAGAGTTGAGTTTATCTTAGATTTCTTGTTGTTGGTCATACACGTCCTAACCATATAAGGTCTATGCACCGAGATTGTTTACCTGTTTGCGGACGTCACCCGTACAGATGCTAACCACTCGATAGTGTCCCGACCGGGAGTCGGTCACAGGTGCGAACTATAACGACATTGCGATCATCGCAACGTCATAAACGCTACACTGCCGAGCCGCCTGCACAAACTCTTTATGAATGTTTTAGCCTTCTGAAATGACTACATGCATGTGCTTATTTGCGTTGAATGGTGTAATTATAGACGACGGAGTTTCTGCAGTCGGCAATGCGCGGCTACCAGACACAGCGACAGGCGATCAGACAACTACGCCAGCGAGATACCGGCAGCAGCAACCCTGACAGTCAGCACCGTGATAACTATGACAATGATAAGATTGATGATGATGTTGATGATGATGATGAGGATGATACTGCCGAGTTTCTGCAGTCAAACCTGCGGGCGCACAGCTACCGCAGACAGCAGATTAACAGGTTAGCTTCGCAGTGGTCATGAGCTTCTATCAAAATACGTGGTGTGTGCAACTTGCATCCAGTGCAAAAAGGAGGGAATTTTGATCTACACTCTTAACAAAACTCCCCTTGTAGAAGGAGAGGAAAAAACGCGGACGGTAAGGGAGATAAAGCATAGGGAAGGAAACAAGAAATTTGAGCTAATGCTCACGAGACGCACGAAAGCCTATAGCAGTTCCGGTTCAGTAGTTTAGCTGAAAATTGGGGCATTCACGCTAAGTTAATATACGAATATCAAATTCTTTATCTGGATCGCATAACGATTTTCAGTGGCGCCACCTTGTGAATGACATAGACTTGTGTCGTAGCCCGAAATCGCCAAGAAATCCATAAAACCCCCTATTTTGGCGTTCAGGGTCATTCAAGGTCATTGAATTCGGCGCCAATCGAGAGCCAGTGTACGACTTCTTATTAGTGATTAATAGTAACCTAGGCCCTATCTCGCACCGTTATTGAGATACAGCGACTTATTGGCCAAAAATCGCAAACCCTCTCATTTAGCGCTTTCGTTCTGGGTGACCCCTTTAAATTTGTGGAAAAGCTTCACGGTTCCTGAAACTAGAGTCTTCCAGGCAGCCAACGTTGAAGATTTGGTGATCGTAGCTTACACCGTTTTTGACTGATCCACCCGCGTGATGGACGGACAGACAGACAGACAGACGGACAGAATTGCGATGGCTAAGACGCGCTGATAGCAGTAGCTGCTTTCTCACGCAGAAAAGGAAAGCCTCCATTTCCTCAGCTCTCAGATAGATACCAGCTTACACTGCAAGACCATGGATCGCTCGGTGTGCCTGTTTACATCGCAGCTTTTGCTAACATTAAATTGCGCCTACCCACGGGGGATGGCCAGGCTGAGTTGACCTGGGTGGCTGGTTACATACGGAAATGGTTTACTCGCCGATCGACGGTCACCCATCCAGGTACTAACCGAGCGCAGCGTTCATTAACTTTGTTGATGCGACCAATGGCGTTACAAACTAAGCGAAACCGTCACCTAGTTGTTTATCAGCTTTGGAAAATTTGTTAACAAAATTTAGGTTTTTAGATTTTTGAGAATCTAAAAATTTTTCAGAAGTCCAAATTTTACATCTTTGAAGGTTTTTGTTTGCTGTGTGATTGGTAATACAAATTAGATTTAATTTAATTACGTTTAAAATGTCCAAATTACACAGCAAACAAAACACCGTGCGCTCGTCGATCAAACTTGTTTTTAGTTTCAAAAATTTAAAGATATAGTGATTTTTTCACCAGTTATTGTCGCTCTAGTCACTAGTGAATTGGCGATGCATTTGAGCACTTTGTTGAGCACGTGTTTGATGTAGCATAATGACATTTTTAGAGGAAGTTTTAATTAGGATAATAATTGATACGTCAAAGTGAAAGTTGCGAGATGTTTTTATTGATGGGGTTACAGTGAATGAATTCCTTGATTTGATTGTGCGCAGCAGGCGAACTTCCAGTCGCAGTCCACGCGATGGTCGACACAACACCAGTAAGTCAAGCCCACTCAACTCAGACTACTCTTAAAAAATCGATTTAAATCAAACTAGAAAGCAGTCATAGCCTGCATACCTCTGCCAAGGCAATGTTGTTCGCTAGGTGGCAGCACCATCTTCGGTTTGCTAGCGGTTCCCTTATGCCCCATTGAAAGCAATGGTAACGAAAATTTCAAAGTGATCCAGAATCCAGGATTCCTTCCAGATCACTCCCAAAATTGAATCACTGGTAGTTTTTGCCATTCCCGACATACCCTCAAATTTTCAGAAAGATCCGTCCATAACTTTTTGAGTTATCTTGTTGACTCACAGACAGACAGACGAACAAAAACTGGCAAAAGCATTACCTCCTTGGCGGAGGTAAAAAGTCGGATTTAAATAAAAAGAATTCGATGCTTCGATTTTTATTTTAAAAATCGTGATTTTATCAACCCTGCCAAGCGGCCACGGAAGCGGTGCTACCACCACACCGTATCACTGCAAGCACTGCCTGTGACTAAAAAAGGTAGTGAGTGAATGAGTGGGTAAGTAGAGGTTTAACGTCCCGCTCAACACTGTTAGTTTTTGGATGACAGTAATTGGCCTTGTTTAGAGTTTCTTGTTTTAAAAAATTACATGTGTTATTTTTTATAGCAGCCTGACAAAGAACTATTTACAATTTTAACCTGGTGATGCATTCTGATGTTTGTGAATATTTATGGCCTGCAATTTGTCAGACTTTTTAAGGAAAATAGTAGATAATGATTAAGGCCATAACATTTCTAATACCTGTAAGCATGCTGATTGCTGAAAGTAACTACCAAAAACAACATGAGCCATTAACAAGTGTCAAGGCCAATTAATGTTAACTTTGATAAAGTGTGTATCAGGTTAAGCTAACTTACCAGCTCAGATATAACCAAATATTGATGTAGTCAACAAAATAAATTGAGTTAGCAAGCACTACAGTGCACTAAATACCAATAATAGATTGCAAACTGAAAACAGCCTATTTTCTTCAAAGTCTGTTTTACTCAGTTTATTGAATGTTAAAATTGCAATTGTTATATTTGCTTGTTTATTTTTTTCATATATATATATGCATTTTCTGTATGATTTCGTAAATATATATTGCACTGATTAATCTTTATTTCTAACCCTGATTATCTTCGTGTGAAAACTGAAAAGTGCAGTTTTAACAGTTCAAACATACACTGTACCTTAGTAATTAGTAGTTTGCTGTATTTGTGTGTTCCAGGGCGCACTACATCAAAGGAGACAGTAAGTTGTGTCAGGTTTTATTGTGTTGCGATTTTTGTTGCACCATTTATCGATTCTGTTTGCAGTCACGGCATTCTTAATCTGGCATAAGTTCTATTTTACAAAGTTTTACTGCCTGCTGTACCAAATGGTCCAAAAAAGCAAAGCACATTGTTTTTGTCAAAACTACGTCCATTATTGAGGCTACCATTTTGTCAATTAATTGCCATTTTTGAAAGTATTTTGTTGGGATTGGCCCCCATCATGGTAAATTTGCAATAAAGTGATCAATATGCATTACTACGCACAACAGCAGCTACTGCTGTAGCGAGTCTTAGCCATCGCAATTCTGTCCGTCTGTCTGTCAGTCCGTTTGTCACATGGGTGGATCAGTCAAAAACGGCGCGAGCTAGGATCATCAAATCTTCACCATTGGCTCCCTGGAAGACTCTAGTTTCAGGAACCGTAAAGCTTTTCCATAAATTCGAAGGAGGTCACCCCAAACGAGGGTGCTAAATGAGAGGAGGTAGGGAAAATCTGCGATAATCAGCCGATGTGGCGTTGCCAGAGCGAGATAGTGGCCAATGGACAGCGACATAATTCACATAAACTAGAGTCCATGCTGAGTAATTACGTCGTAAGCTTTTACGGCAACTGTGGCATAGTGAATAGAAAATATGGCCTTGGGAATCCCAAATATGCGGTCATTTTGGACCCCCTGTATACAGGTCACGTGACACGGAGCATGCGCAGTGAACTTTTGGTCTTTAACATGGGCAAATGCAACTTTGATGCTATATAATTTATGTCCGTAACGGTGCAAGTTAAACGCATGGTTACACTGTACCACCAATAGGAAACCGCATGTGCCGAGTCGAATGGTCACGTGACTGATGACGTCACGTGACCTCGAAAGGACAAGGTCATGACATTATTATCTTTGAAGTGCCATATCTCAATTATATCTCGTTTACACGATCGAGCAAACGTCGAGCAGACATCGAGCAAACATCAAGCAAACATCCAGCAGGCCTGATGGAACCCCGCCCCCTGGCTTTAATTAATGTAGGCCTAGGCTTAGCCCACAGCTGATATCGTGTTATATAGGCTTTCCAATTACAACCTGCCCGTTCTCCTAATTAACATGCTAATTACCATAGCTGGTCAAGCTAGCTGGATGAATGCTAGCAAACATCGAGCAGATGTCGAGCAATTAGCTCGTGTATTTTGAATACATTTGGTCGACATTTGCTCGATGTTTGCATGTTATAGTGCTAAATGTGGTTCAGTGTTTTTTAATGTATGTTTTTACATGTTTTTATAAAAGTGGAAAGACATGTTTTTATGTTGTTTTTTACTTTGCAAATTAATGTTTTTAACATATATGATGTGATTCGGTTGGGTTACATTATTGCTTTTAACTCACGATTAAATTTGCTAATAAAACAGCGAATATTAAATATAACAAAAATTTGTGCTAATGCTCACGAGACGCGCGAAAGCCTACAGCAGTTCCGGTTCAGTAGTTTAGCTGAAAATTCGGGTGTTCACGCTAAGTTAATATACAGATACCAAATTCTCTATCTGGATCACGTAACGATAGTAGCGTGACGCCACCTTGTGAATGATATAGACTTGTCGCAGCCCGAAATTGCCAAAAAATCCATAAAACCCCCTATTTTGGCGTTCAGGGTCATTCAAGGTCATTGAATTCGGCGCCAATCGACAGCCAGTGTACGACTTCCTATTAGTGATTAAGAGTAAACTAGGCCCTATCTCGCCAAAACCAAGATCCATTCAGCTTTCTGTCTTTTGGGGGTAAGTAAATCGAATCGAGTGCAGGCTTGTCTGGTTGCAGTTAATGCGGGGGCATATTCATCTGTGTTGGGCATCATATATTAACGAAGTAATACACCAAATTCGATTTCGGTTGGAGCTCTACCCAGACCCCACTGGGAGTGTTGTGAGCTCTCCAGATCCTCAAGCTGGATTTTAGTGGTCTTTAGGGAATGGGAAGAAAAAAGGAAGGAAGAGAGGAAACCACCTGCCACTTTGACAGTCAAGACCTGGCAGTTGAAGCTGTTTGGATACATCGTTCGCTCTGACCCAGATCATGAAGACCATGTTCGCGCTCTCAACGCAGGGCCGGATTT
>Ga0209367_1009060_pt1 | contig 13551 bp, 16 predicted proteins | sample WorMetLIZISLAND2_FD_187412 | JGI IMG/M metagenome (GOLD analysis project Ga0209367, IMG submission 187412) | Marine gutless worms symbiont microbial communities from Max Planck institute for Marine Microbiology, Germany - Olavius geniculatus... ... | reverse complement strand
ATTCATCTTCCAGCAGGACAGCGCACCAGCACACACAGCGCGCAGCGCAGGAAACTGACTGCGGGCCAACTGTCCAGATTTCATCAGAAAAGACCAATGGCCTCTAAATTCGCCGAATGCAAACTCCGTGGACTATCACGTGTGGTGTGCAATGTTGGAGCTTACCGCAGGCTTAAAACAAAGCCAAAAACAATCGAAGAACTCATAGAATCTGGAGCAACCTACCACAAGGACCGATCGACAAGACTGTGAAAAACTTCTCAAATTAAGCGACTGAAGGCTTGTGTTGGAGCTTGGAGCTGTCGGTGGACACTTCGAACATTCACAGTGACAATAAAATTTTGGCATCTGATCATTAGTTAATTGTGTTGTTTGACTTGTTTCAACAATGTTATTGAACTGGTGTTGTAGCTTGAACATTTTTTCACGCTGAAAAAAAAATCGGTAAGCGGTCATGTTAAAAAATCTATAACTTCGTCATTTTTCGATGGAATCAAATTTTATTTCGCGTTTAGCCGTGGAACAATTTACTAAATAAACCTGTAAATTTTCAGATTAAAATGCTAAACGGTTGCTGAGAAAACAGCGAAAAACTTTAGGGGGCTACTTTTTTCTGCCGCACCCTGTATAATTATAGTCTATTGGAATATAGTAAAATATAGAAGATGAAATACCACATAAAATGTACAGAGATTTTAATGCAGTGCAGTACAGCGTCAGTGGTACGTATTAAAGGTACGTACGGTTCAAGCGTAGGAAGTCTGTTCAAATTCTTGCGTTGGATTTTCTTCCTGAACGTCGTTCTGTTCGTCGTCTGGTTTCTGTTTGTGCTGATTCCTCAAGCCGTGCACTTCGACTACTCTACAGTCAACGCCAGTTTCAGTATTACAGATCTGCTTGATGCCACGGTGAGTAACGAAAAGCCCAGCTGTCGCTAGGATAGCCGACTGTACTAGTTGTTAGTGACCTTGAAGGTGATCCAAGGTCGATGATTATCATTTTATCCAAAAGGGCGTATGCCACTTCCTATTAGTGATTAATAGTAACGTTGGCCCTATGTCTCATCGTTTCCAAGATATGACCAGTTTTCCGTTAAAACGCACATTTTTCCTACCTCCGTACATACAACGCTGAATTTGAAAATGTTTCCCTTGCACTGGATCGTTGAAATTTCGCATGCCTAAGTTTAAGGCACATAGCTAATTACTCGTATAAAACTTTTTCTGACGACTTAAAGCTTAGCCACAATACATCCGATACAGACGACAGACGGACAGACAGGCGGACGACAATCGTGCCATAAGCTCGCCCGTCGCTTAAGTACGGTCGGCTAATGCGTCAAAGACACCATGCACCTTTTCCGTTATCTGTGATGAACTAAGATGCTTTTTGAGTCAACTAATGTATCAGTTATGTTGTCGTGTACTATGAAATGTAGCGTATCTAGATCATGTCATGAATTGCATTAGAGGCCTTATAATTCCATACGAAGTTTTTTTGGAGAGGATTTTTTTCGAATCGGATATTTTTGGCAGCAATAGTATCCCGGCATTCATCACTTGAACCGAAATCAAAATTTGATCGGTTGTCGGCGGTTCAGAATTGAACGGAGATCAACGCCTGGACCGCTTAACGCAACGACTGAACTAAGTTCAAAGTTATATTTGAACCGAGTTGAAAAGTTGAATCACGTTGGTGCAACAAACTTCATGAAGACATCGATTTCCAAAAAAACGACGATCTGTGTGTAGGCCTACTAACAGTACCAGTGCTCTATGCGTATATATGCAGTAGTTTAACTTAGTTTCCTGCCCTCAGCGGGCGGGATGTCTGCATGCTGTGGTGTGGTATGTAGGGTCCAGTCGGACAGATGTGGTGGTTCTACGGCAATATGACATCGTACGTTGGTAACTACATCTTGTGGTTTGCGTACGTCATCTGCATTGACGTCACGCTCTTCGCCAGCGCTTTCGTCATCATACGCAGGCAAGCCCGTCCAGTCTACTGTTTGCTCAGGACAACTCAGCGTCCTACCCTCAGCGGGATGGGAATGACTTACTGTGGCTCATTGGGGCGGTGGTATGTCTGCTGGCAGCACCGCGGGTCCAGTGGTTTGCTGGTACGGGCAGCTTATGGCGGTATCATTAGCTCATGCCAATCTGCCACTTCCCAGATTGTTCAGCTTTTTCGAACATAAGCCCGATCACTGCATGTAATCTGCGATATACCAGTATACCGAACCTTTTTTCGTTTGTAGGTTTATCTGCTGTGTAGGATAATTTATAGGCTTTAAAATAGTTTTTTCTTCCGTTTTAAGCGGCATGTTTGAAAATGTTAGTCTCTACTGCATTATACAGGGTGAGCCAAAAAATGACCGAATTGTTTTTGTCAGAACTTCGTCAAATCTTTGCCAAATTTGATAATTGTTGGCAAACAGATAGCCAAGACGATAGAATTATGTGAGGTACATTCACTCTTCACCTCACCTAATTTATGTCAACGCATTACCGTGTAAAATGCAGATGCTCCAAATTGTAACATTACGCAGTGATTATCAGTATCAGATTGCTCACCCTTTCGTTATCAGTTCGACAGAGGATGCTACGTGATTTAATAATAATAGTAATCTAGTGGTTAGTGTCGACTCGTAACTTTCATTTTGCGGTTTGATTTTTACTGTCGTCATTTGCAAGCAACCTTGAGCAAGTTGCTAACCTACTATGTGTTTAGGCCAACTCAGCCTCCTACCCTCCGTGGGACGGGCAATAAGTAGTAACTTACAAGCTACGGGGTGAAGGCATAGTGTGGGTGATTGGGGCGATGGTATGTCTGCTAGCTGCAAACCGCGGGTCCAATTGTTCGTTCACGCGGGCAGTGGATGGCCGCATAGTGCGCTGCGCTATTATTAGCTCATGCCAATCAGCAGCCACTTCCAAGATTGTAAAGCACTTCTGGTTTTGAGTCTGTCTCATGTGAGAAGCGTGATAGCAAGTACCGAACTTTGCTTTTTTTATTTTTACGGTCTTTAAGCGAGTAACGGACATTTGGGAGGTCATTACAAGATGCTACAGTAACTATAAACCGACGAGCGAGGCGAGCCGTATCCATGCCGCATTATATCCAGGCCGCCTAATGCAAAACGACTTGATTCAGGTTTCCACCATTATTAGTGTGGCACTGTTGTTATGGTAGCATATCGCTGTCACTTCAGCACGATGGTTATGGAGGCAAAATAACGGATGCCGCTTATCCGTTCAGCAGTCTTACCCTGCTGGCGTTTGACTATTCAATATCGAACCACGAGGCTGGACTTGCCCAGTCTGCAGGGATCGCCATTTCATATCGCGTATGTACCGTGTGTTGTCGCTGCAGCTTAGCTTTCCGATTTTGAAAACGTATCGTCACGCTTTTGCAACTTGCAGCTAATATTTTAACAATGTCTGAGCTTTTTGATAACCTGGTGTTGCCCGGAATTTTTGCAACAAAATTCACTGGCATGAGAACTGTTTAAATATTGATCAGTTTACTAGAAAGACTGCTGCTTAGCACTGTGTCTGCATGGACATCAGTTCCAGCTTCCCAGCTGGGTTAATAGGTTTTTCAAATGTTTTTTTTGTTAATTATTGTCTCATTGAGATTGCGTGTATTACTTTGGTGTTTCATGCATTGAAGAAAAAATTACTAGTTTATTTACTGACTTTTTGCAATCAATTATTCTGTTAGCCAATAAAATAAGCGGACAGATTAGGCCTATAGGTTGCAACTGACCAATATACAACATAGCCTATTATAAGAATCAAATAGCAGCAGAATACAATAAAGCTGGCGAAATAACTGTGATGTAGTCTAAATTTATCATAAGATGTAAATGCAACAAGATGTAAACGTAATAACTGTAGCAAATTTTCGTTATCTACCAACATTATGCAGTACTCTTTCTTTTTATTAGACTGCAATAAGACTTTTACTAACCTTTGCTAATATGTCCTATTCACTGTTCGTCAAGTCCAAATATCAAAATATTCGCATTTTACAACTTTAACGACACTTTCGTACGGGCTTTCACTCAAACGTAAACAAAAACATGGGTTTCTAATTATTCAGAAATCCAGTTTTCAACCACCCACTGGCCTCTTTCGTAGTTGCTATTTTTAGCACGCAAAATTTCCTGTCATCGCCATCATCGTTTAATGGTAGCCTTAAAAGCACCCGAAAAATGACACCCCGGCATTTTTCGGAAAAAAATCCTATTATATCGAAGAAAGTGAGAGAATTTAGCCGGCGAATGCCGTTGTCCGCATTCTTTTAGCATTAATATAACTCTAGCAATAATAGGTCGAAAAAGCACATGTCGGAAATTAGAGATTCGTCAGGGCGGCCATTACAAATCTCTCAAAAACTAAAACCATAATTCTTTGCAAATATAAAGCACGTACTAGTGTTCCTAATTTTTAGTAAACTCTTATTTATATGTTTAGAAATAATAATTTCGCGACTTTAATTAATAAAAAATTCAAGTTAAAACACTTACCTGGCTAGGCCCCCAAGGCGATTAAGCCCTTGAGCTAGGGGTATAAAAAGGACCCCGAGGCAACTTCAGACCAGTTCGAACGATCGAGCTATCACGAAAGGTAGTCTGGCGTTTCCTTAAGAGACGTATTTACTTTTCATGGTCAGGCATGCATTGTCACTTGAATGAAAAGTAAACTGATAAAGAAGCCTACCTAAAAATAATCTGTTTGCCGTGGTGACTTTTTTAGCTGGTGTGACCGGTCGAGTAAGTTTGCAAAGTTCTTTTTAAGTGTTCTTTTCAGTCTTAGTGACAAAGGTACGGGGTCCTTTGACAGCAAAGCCGTTGTCCTAAAGACATAGGACGAGTGTCTTCGGACATAGGTGCCTTAAGGTAAGTTACATAGGGCCTTGTCTCTTGACATAAGACCAATGTACTGAAAAGTTATAGGTTTGCCCTACCATGTGAAAAGTAACTTTGTCCCATAAAAACGTAAGTTCGCATTTGTCGGTTAATGTCACCCAGCTTTGATTGTCATCCACGGTAGACAGCAAAGCTAATGCCACTTTTCATTGTTTGGGAAGGGATAGTTTAGGGTAGTCAGTCGGTCTTAAAAATCGAAGTAAGAACAGGTTAAGTAGCAATTGCCAGAGGCGCTTTCCTGCCGTTCGTCATCTACAAGAACCGACTGGTTAACCTCGCCGTGGGTGGAATAGAGACAGGTAGCCGAGTGTACGTTGAATAGTAAAGGCAGGTTGCAAAGTAAAGGTGAAAAGTTGCCGCACCCTTCCTGCATTCAACGTTCAACGGGCATTCACGAACCGTTCGATCCGAACATAGGAGTTTTTAGGGATAGGGAGCAAAACATAGGATAAGGACCTTAGGAAAGCTGTAAAAAACTAAGGGTTTGGCGAAAAGGTCATTAGGAGATATACGAGGAAAGAGCAGGTTAACATTGACCGCGGTTACCCTTCACCTTCCGATTGTCGAAAGAGGCTTTGAAGGACCTATCGTTGTCCGTTTAGTCGACTTGGCGGAAGAGGCTTTGAGGAAAGTCGGGGAACCTTGCTAAAGCCGAGGAACAGTCGGTCAATCAAATAGACTGACGAAGACCCAACGTCACTGTCCACTAAGCCGAGGAACGGGGTTGCTTGGAAAAGGCTTCGAAGAGACGTCTTCACCTTTCACCAATCTTCGAACTACTCGAGGTGACAGTGATAACCGGGATATCCTTGTCTTCTAACGGCCACCAACTACTCAAGGAGCAAGCAACTTGTAGACTTTCTCACCTTTCGCCCGGGGTCGGTCATGACAATGGACACGATGTGGTAGCATAACCGCCGTCGCGTTCCTGCCGCTCGTACATTGAAACTCTTCTTTTTCATAGTTCGATCGTTCATTGCGCATAGGTCGTTGACGATAGGATAAGACGTTGTCGTCGTTGTTGCGTTCGTTGTCGTCGTCGCTTGCCCCAAAAAGCCCTTGAAAATTGCACGTAGGTATAGGACTTTTGTAGGTCTGTCGTCTATCATAAGGTCTGTCGATAAGGTCTGTTGTAAGGTAGGCATTAGAAGTGGCAGGAACTTTCTGCTACTTAACAGGAATAGGTTTAAAAGTGTGTAAGACGACCAAAAGCGAACCCACATTTAAAAACCAAATTGTCTTTTTGCACAAAAATAATACATATTTGCAAAGTACGAGACAGAGTCGTTCTGTCAACATTAACAACCACAAACCGGCCGACCGCTGTCTGTGAAAAAATACTACGAGGAGAGACTTCGTATGGAACAATTGCAGCACAGCATCTAAATTAAACAGGACATTTAAGAATTTCTAGTAACGAGCAATTTTCTAGCTAAACACTTTACCGGCAAGAGCCCCTTCCCACCATGGGTAATCAAGCATGTTCTGCTAGCCGGATGCTTAACCTATGGAAAAGAGATGTGACGCCCGATAGGTCTTCGGCCCACCATGGAAGATGCGGTACAGTGGGTGGAGGCGGGAACTGTGCCGTGGACACAGGAGTAAGTAAGCAGAGTAATGTAAGACGAAAAGAGACCATGGTAGATTCGAGCGAAGTCATTGTAGGTCACAGTGGCGCTTCCAACGTGGGGCCAAAGAGAGGCGTGATAGAACTGGAACTGTGTTCCGAAAGAAGGCACGTTTCGGTCGCCCCTGTGACATTAGGTCACAGTGGCGCTTACACGTGGGGCCAAGAAGAAGCGACAAATACTTTTCGAAGAAAGTACGTTGAAGGTACTGCAGGTTATGCTACGACTTTTGACGTAGGACTAAAAAGAAGTAAGACAAAGTTGAAACTAAAACCGACAAAGACGTCTGGGAGTATACTCAGATGAAATGCGCAGACAGTTCAGACATCGACTCGGAGTTCAGACATCGACTCGGACGAAGAAACGGACTCTAAGACGGAGTTGGATAGGGTAGTAGAGAAGACGGCTGACCGAGAGAGTGACGTGGTGACTAGACAACCTATAGGTAGATACAATCCACTGTTGCCTTCGATAGGTACGACTTAGCCGTATCGGCGATCCGTAGGTACTGATTATAAAAATAATCGTCCTTACCAAACACCCGCGTTGTTCTCTCCAACTTGGCCAATAGACTCCGCTTATGGGACAGTTTCGACTGCTGACGACGCTTCTCGTTGCCCGAAGGAAAGGCAGATTTGTTTGTCTAGGGACCCTTGTCCAACAGTGAAGGATGATATCCTTAGTGATGATGAAGACATCTTGATACCTCCAAGCGGTGTTGTAAGTTCAAAGACGGCAGACGACGACACTTTTTTGGAAACCCATTTTGACGTTTTAGAAGGGGAAGGTCTTGCGACCATGTGCGACTTCAGAAAACCTGTTGATAAGATTCGTTTAGCTAGCTAGGAGATACCCAGACGTAGAGATACCTTGGGTGGGTCTCAAGCGGAACAGAGTAATGCCAAAAGACAGGATGTCTTTCAACGATCTCGTAAACAACAGTCAGGAAAATGCATGTCAGATATCGAACCGCTTAGCAAAAATTCTTCTGTTAAGAAGAAAGTAGGTCTGTTTAAGGAAACCATGGTAAAGGGTGTGAAACGAAGTGAATATCCAGACGTCCTTGATGTCCTTCGCCTCTTTCTCTTAAAACTCCCCCTAGGTATGAACTATGTCCAATAGATCCTGGAAGTGAGTGCATGCGTTATGATTGTACGTCAAATAGGAAGGAGTTTTTCATAGGAACCTCCGATGAAGAAGATAGTGCTAAGGGTAAAAGAGACCAGAGTGCTCACCGCAGTGGCATCTCTTTACGTGGACGATATTCGCTTCTGCCGTTTCGTCGGCAAGGTGCGATAGCGTCGATGGAAGAAAAGTGTTTTACTGATACGCCACAAGTTGACAAGCATTCTTTATCTATTCGCCAACCGTCATCCTCAGTTAGAAGGGAACAACGTCACAAGCAAGGAATGAACATTGGGAACAAGTGTCTTGATGTTTCATACTCTTTGTCAGCCCGACAGAAGAACCCGACAAAAGACGAACCGATGTCCGCCAAGGTGCGATTCTCCCTTTACGTACCTAGTGTACGTAAGCCACCGACTGACGGCCAAAACCGTAAGAGTTAGTGGAAGAGAAAAAAGGCGCAAGCCCACCTGTTGGCGAGTATTTACAAAATCAGGAACGTCGTAAGTCCTGCCAAAAAGCTAGTACTAGTCAGAAAACTAGCAGGGTGCGGTATTTCCGATCTTCTAGTTTTGATTTAGGGCAGAACATACGGACCAAAGAGCACAGAAAAAACCAATTCTGCCTTCAGATCGTAAAATGACTAGTCGATTCCCGAGTAAGTTCCCTTCCAAGGACCGAAGTTCAAACACTCGTCAAACTAGGAAGACCGTTTCCAGAAAGGATAAAAGCACTTCGCGTAAGGCTTCACATTTTCATACCAGATCTCCGAGTAGGCATAGGTCTGCTAGTAAAAGGCGTAGCACTTCTCGTGAAAAGACTTCGCAAAAATCAAGTCTTTCACCCAGTCCTACTTGTAGTACATCGACTGAAGGTAACCTTGGGGCTAGTACTGCTTGCTTTTCTTCTGACGAAAGTGACAAGAAGACAGGTAGCGTCCGTTTTCGAAAACATATTCTCAAACTCCCTAAGTTCGATGGAACCCAATCCTTTGAGGCTTTTTGGGCCCGCTTTCGTAACCGTGCAGAGTATAATCGTTGGGACAGAAAAGACAGACTGATTTTCCTTCGTAACTCGTTGGAGGCAGAGGCAGCTAATGTGTTCTGGGACTATGACGAAAAAGTGACTAATTCGCTTTCTAGGCTCACAGCCACTTTGAAACAAAGGTTTAGTGGTCAAGCTTTCGTAGACAAGCATCGAACCGAGCTCAGTAACCGTTGTCGCAGAAAGAATGAGTCTTTGCAGAGTCTGCATGTTGACATTCGTCGTTTAGCTGCTTTGACTTTCCCGGACGCTGAGCATACGGCTAGGGAAGCCTTAGCCACTGACTATTTCCTTGACGTCTTAGACGATTTGGACTTCGCTTTGCAAGTTCGTGAACGACAACCAGCAACTTTAGACGCGGCATTGGCGATTGCACTTTAAATGGAGGTTTGGGCCAAGAATAGCAGTAATCGTTCCTCAGATACCAGACCCCTTAAAGAACCGAAGAAAACAAGAAAAGTGAACCAGGCAAGTACGTCTGAAAATGGTTTAGCGGAAGCACGTAGCGAAGTACTACAGAAAGAAGTGGCTGAGGCAAAAAAGCAGCTGCTACCAGTAAGAAAGCTGAGTTAGAGGCAAAAAGAGAAGTAGAGGAGACCAAGCGAAAGATGGCTGAACTAAAAGCCAGGTTAGCAGCTAGAAGACCTGCTCAGCAGACGAATGGTACAGTAGCTGCAGGAACAAAAGAGTATCGATGTTATCAGTGCGGAAGCCCAGGTCATATTGCACGAAACTGTCCGAGTAATCCTCCACCGATACCTTACCCCAACCAAGGACAACCGAACTCGCGTCTTGTTCCGATTGCAACTTACGCAGAACGATCACAGAATGTTCGCCCCATTGCTGAAAAGCGATCTTGGACGTGTGTGAACGTGAAGTTTGTAAAGTACAAGGTCTTAGCTTTGTTGGATACGGGAAGTAATATCCTGGTGATTAGTTCTGTGTTGGCTCGAAAAATGAGGTGAAAATCTTTCCACATGACCTAACCAGTGTGAAAGCAGCGGATGGCGAAGATATGCTTCTCAGTGGTGTTGCTTACGTAACTTTGAGAGTTGGAAGTTAATTCCGAAGTACTGGTGTCCCCAGATACAACAGGTTTGATCCTAGGGATCGACTGGATGCAACAGAACGAGTGTGTGTTTTATTGCAAGAAAAAACAGGTTTGTATTAACGATGAATGGATTGAGTTGAAACGAGAACCTAGTGTTTAAAAGGTCCGGAAGATATATGTACCGCAAGACACAGGTCTCCCGTCTTCTCAGCAGGTAGAGATAGATGTTCGCGTACGATGTGATCCGAGTAGTCAGGAAGTTGAACAATGGTTTGGTCTCTTGGAAAATAGCAAGGTCCCAGACTTGCCACGTGTGTTTAACGCGCGCTGCTTGGTACCTTTAAAAAACAATGGTATCAAAGTCGCTTTGTTAAATGCACAAGACCCTAGCAGAAGATACCGAGTTGGGTGAGGTACAGCTAGTCAAAGTCGTTTCAGAAAAAGTAGTAGATCAGGAAACACAGTCTGAAGAGCTGAGTGAGTTACAGAGAAATGCATTGGAAAAGATAATGGAGAAACTTTCCTCAGATTTGTCCGAGGATCAGAAGCAGAAAGTATGGGGGCTGTTGTTAAAGTATTGAACTATTATTTCGGTTGGAGACCATGATATTGGCCGAACCGACCTTGTGGAACATCACATTGACACTGGCAATAGTCGACCCATTCGACAGCCGCTTAGACGTCACCCGTTTCAGCATCTAGAGTGGATTGATCAAAAAGTAGCAGAGAATCAGAAGCATTAAATCATTAAACCAGCAGCCAGCCCATGGGCGTCTAACATACTACTCGTTAAGAAGAAAGATGGATCGTTGAGATTTTGCGTTGATTACCGACGACTGAATTCCGTGACTAAGCAAGATAGCTATCCGTTGCCTTTGATCGATAACTGCTTGAATGCGTTATCAGGTTCGTCGTGGTATTGCACCCTTGACCTCCGTTCTGGGTACTACAACATTCCGATCGCAGAAGAAGACCGAGACAAATCCGCTTTTGTCACTCGAAGTGGATGCTATCGTTTTACTGTCATGCCCTTCAGACTGACATGTGCCCCAAGTGTGTTTCAGAGACTGATGGACTGTGTTCTTTGTGGACTGTCGTACATGACTTGTTTAGTGTATCTTGACGATGTGATCGTTTTCGGTAGTACCTTTGAGGAAGAGTTGACTAGGTTGGACGAAGTGTTTTCACGATTGCAGTCAGCTAAATTAAAGCTGAAACCTTCCACCTTGATTGAAGCACAGAGACGAGATCCGGAATTGGGAGATGTCGTTAGGATGAGGTTAGAAGGAAAAGAACGGTCTGATGTTAAACAACTGCAAACTGCAAACTAAAACCGAGCTGATTAAGCGAATGGTTTTGCGTTGGGAAGCCCTGGAAATTCAGAATGACTTAGTATATCGTAAAAAGAACAATGCTAAGACTGGAGAGCCCGATTGCTTACAGTTGTTATTACCTCGCTCGCATGTTCATAACGTACTAGATCAATGTGACAATGGGACATTGTCTGGACATTTTGGAGTGCAGAAAACTAAGGACCATGTCGCGCGTCGATTAAATTGAAATAGATGGAAAGCCGATGTGGAACGATTTTGTCGAAGTGCCGCAGTGTACGAGTTACCATCGAGGTAAGTTGACGAAGCAAGGACCATTGAAGCCCGTTCTGCCTGGGGGTTTATTCGAACAATGGTACATCGATTTGACTAGTCAGCGCCCACGGTCAGATCGTGGAAACCTGTGGATTCTGACATGTATGGACAGTTATACTAAGTGGGCCGAAGCGTTCGCTATCAAAAACAAAGAAGCTGAGACCATTGCCAAGGTCCTGGTAGAACAGATCTTCACCCGCTTTGGTTGTTTTCTGTCGATCCTTAGTGATCAAGAGAAAGAAGTAGACGGCCGCATAATGGCTGAGGTTTGCAAGCTGTTTAAAATCGAAAAACTTCGTACGACGCCTTATAAGCCGTCGACAAACCAGGTTAAACGTTTTTGTAAAACGATGAATAGCATCTTGGCTAAAACTGTCGCCGACCATCATAAAGATTAGGACTTTCGTCTGCCCTATGCTATGCTATGGCAGCTTACCGTGCGACAAGACATGACACCACAGGATATTCACCAAACTACTTGGTTTTGAATCGCGAAGTCCGTGTTTCCGTCGACCTCATGTACGAAGTACCATGTAATGACCCGGCTGAAGAATATGATGACTTTGTGGAAAGAGTGCGTGAACGAACCACCACTGCTTACGCCAGGGTTCGACAGCGACTTCGCCGCAGTGCTGAACGGAACAAGCGATATTATGATATTGGTTTGAAACCAAAACGCTTCGTTCCAGGGCAGTGGGTACTTTACTTCAACCCCAGAAAACTGCGAGGGAAGCAAATGATGTGGCAACGGCAGTATGAAGGACCGTACTTAGTTATTTCCACTTTTTCCGTGTTGACAGCGAAAATTCAAAGGAATGTTAAGTCGCAACTGAAAACAGTACATGTCGATAAACTCAAAGAATTCTCGAAGTACCACTTCGATCTTGGTTAAATGACCAAGTCTAGGATACTTAGCCTTTGACGCCCAGGTCATCAGCTAGTTTAGCGCAAACTGAGCTACCCAGACCTTATGTGCAGTTACAGTTTTCGTTGGGAGACGTTTTCGACGTTCTGGCCGAGTGTCCCCTGCCGATTGCTAATGAAAAAAGGACGTTAGTTAATGGCGAGCCGAGGTCCGTAACCTTAGTAACAGATTTAGTGACAGCAGAACCGGGCACAGACGCAAGCCATTACGATAGTCAGAGAAGTAAAGACCAGCAAAGTCCTAAAAACCTCTAAGTGGCTTTTCAGCCTCTTACGTTTAACAGGATACAGCTGATGGAATGGGACAGCAAACAGAAGAGTTAACTTCCAACAGTACGTAGACGAACGTCAGTATAAAACGACCGCAGCAAGTTCCTTAACCAATATCTATGGGAAAGACTGGTGAAGGGTATAATCTTGCTACTTCTTGTTCTAGCTGTGAAGACAAACAGACATCTTCCCCTTAAGTAAACCAGGGTGGGCTCCCATCCACTACTGGCCAAAGAGACCTAAAGTCTGTTGTTGTTCGACCCAGTACAGAAGAGAATGTATCAGGTAAAAGATGCTTTAATAAAAGCAACAGGCCCGCGTTAATCGACGAAATGAACGTCGACCAAAATGGCAAGACGTGCTGTAATGACAGTGATAAGTCAACGGGTAATGGACAGCAAAAACCGTCTGACATGACAAATTCGTTGCCGACTTGCGAATTTGAGCCTAATGATGGCCTAAGTAAAAAATACCCAAAGCGACGGGTCCGTTTACCGCATAGATACGACGATTTTCAGGTTAAGAATTAAGGTGAGAGACGACAGAAAACGAACGGAGCCTCTCAGACTGGGCCCAAGTCTGTAGGATCTGTTTGTTTTCCACCCCCCCCCCTAACCGGCACTGCGCCACGAAAGCAGGTAACACCGCATTTATCCGTTATCAACAATAGCGGGGTGTCGCGCCGTTTTTCAGGCCCAGTGACTATATTGGTAGGACCAGGGTCTAATCTAAGAATCGATGAATTTGTACGAATAAACTTTTGACTTTAAGGACGTAGTCGACGATTGACGTTGTGAATACCCCCTGATTGGCCGAGGTGCACATCGACCAATATTTGGGCTAGGCACAAAATCATCCTTCGTAATAGAGAAGCAGTGTTCCCTTGATAGGCTGATATACGCGCATACCGCACCCTCTACATATATGATG
>Ga0209367_1009059_pt1 | contig 13551 bp, 9 predicted proteins | sample WorMetLIZISLAND2_FD_187412 | JGI IMG/M metagenome (GOLD analysis project Ga0209367, IMG submission 187412) | Marine gutless worms symbiont microbial communities from Max Planck institute for Marine Microbiology, Germany - Olavius geniculatus... ... | reverse complement strand
TATATATATATATATATATATATATATATATATATATACACTTTACATGTCGTTTAAAATTATGCTGTCCTCCTATTTTTGAGTACCCGTACTTCGTACGTACTACTAAAGCTGCTTTCTGGGAGAATCGAGAACGTGTAAAAAGGTTGATAGAATTGTATCAATCACACATTAGTCTCTGGAGTATGAAAATCGCAGACTACAAAAATATTGCAATAAAGAAGATAGCCAAGGAAGAAATAAAAACGCACTTTGGACTTTAAGGTGACTTATGCGTCATTGCGTTACATATAATGACAAATGTAAAATAATTATAAACTTCTTTGCTGACGACGCTGTCTCCCGGCCAGGTTGTCCAGCCGGGTACCCGGGTCGTGTTTCGCTTGAGTCGGACATCCTGCTCGTACACGTAGACCCTTAGTACAATGTGACTGGTGAGATTTTCTTTCTCCGCCTGACTGGTCACTTCAGCATTGGTTACACGATGGAACCAGCGAATTCTCAGGATGCGTCGCTGGCATAACATGTGAAATGCTTCCAGTTTCCGTTCGTCAGATTTCAGTATTGTCCACGTTTCACATCCATACAAGAGAACAGACAGGACAAGTGAGTTGTAAACTCTCAATTTGGTTGCTATGCTGAGTCTGGATTGCTGCCACACATTGGACAATCTGCCCATGACGCCAGAAGCCATACCAATCATGCGTTGATCGACCATCGAAATTAATAGCACTGCCAAGATATAGAAAATGATCTACTGCTTTGATTGTCTATCCACTGGCCTGCACGTAAACTGATGATGGCGGTGTACCGTAGTCAATATTCTGAATCTTCGTTTTCTGCCATGATGTGTGTAGTCCCATGGTCTCAGCAGCAGCATCAAAAGTGGTCAGTATCTCTGGCCATTTTGACGGGCAGTCAGTGAATAGAACACCATCATCGGCATAATCTTGATCTGTAAAGCGAGTAGAACCAACTGTGACACCCAAGGACTCTGTGCATCTGTTGAGAATCCAGTCCATGGCAATACAAAATAATGCTGGCGCTAATACACAGCCCTGGCGTATGCCAGAAGTGGTGTCAAATGGTTCAGACTACTGCCCGTCTTCTCAAACACGACAATAACACGATAGTAATAGCTGATTACGCTACTCGAAATATGGGATTATATGTCGCCGATGTTGTGGTTCAGAGGACGGAGGAGCGTTAATTTTCAGCTAAGTAATTGCACAATCAATTTGCAAAATTAGTCATCTAGCCTGTGTGGCCGATACACCAACGCTACAGATGAGCGGACGGACAACTTAGGCCTACGGTTGCAATACTGCGCTTTGCACTAAGTGCATCGAGCGGTGAAAAATATGACGAATGAAGTTCGGAAGATTATAACCACGGTGATACGGACAGGATCGTTCAAGATGAAGTTTTCTAGATCACCGACACCAATACGGTAAATCAGTTCCAGCGTACGTGTACTAGGGGCCGACGTGTACGTTATAGGGTGTTTACACGATCGAGCAAACATCGAGCAGCTAGCTCAACGTTCTATGATAATTAGCATGCTAATTAGGAGGACGGGTGGGTTGTAATCGGTAGGCTTATATAGGCCTAACACGTGATCAGCTGTGGGCTAAGAGCCTAAGTAAGCCTACATTTGAGCCAGGGGGCAGATTTCCACTGCTTGAGCCAGCTCGATGTTTGCTCGATGTTTGCTCGACGTGTAAACACCCTATTATTCTACACAGCTTTACCGTGTGATGATGAATGCTGGTGGATTGCCGTTGACGCTGAGGACTGTTCTTCTCTGTGAAGCGATAAATCCACCGGCTCCTGCGTTTCCTGTCGGTCACGTGACGAGCACCAAACTGTTGGGGACCAGCCTGCAGTCTCAGCTCCACCGATGACGTCACGGGAACTGCAGAGGACGAAAGTATGCGACGGAAATGACGTCACGAATCCAATGGCGCATGGCGCCACGACAGCGGTCTGTACGATCGCATGCATTTCCGGTCTGGAAGACTCGACACTTTTCGCTTGCATACTTCTAATACATGCTTAAGTTCAAGTTTTAGCATTCAAGCTGGTGGTTTCTTTCTCGGCGCGACGAAAACCGAAATGTGCGTCGGACATCGAGACTGTTGTAGGGGCCTAGTGACGTATTTTAAAATTTAGAACGGTTCTATTGCGAACGCAGTAAATGTGTACCAGAGTAAGTATTTCTTATTCCCGTTGATGTCATGTCGAACAACAGTCATGTCCGTTGCGTTGTACCGACGGAGATGACAACAACATGTCACCTGCAGCCAAACAGTCCGCCGCGAACTCAGCCTAACTATCCTGTCCGGGCGCGATCACCCAGTCACAGATGTCGGTGAGCGACGTCAGAGTTAACGATACAGCACCTGAGATACAACAGACGACGATAAACTAGCACCGCAGCGATATCATCACAAATCACTACCGGCGACAAGGGGTAGACAATCGGCGAAAGATACTAGTCCTATACCACCGTCTGCACGCTCTACTGGACATAAGCCGCGCTAGGTGCCCGAGTTGCGTTGTAGTTTAGGCCGATACAAAAGACTATTGGTTTATGTGCGACAGCATGCAGCTCCGAAGTTTTTTTGCTGCGTTATCTGCAACGCCACGCCCTACTATACCCGACAACAGTCAAGACCACAATAACGGATATTTTGCCAAAAAAACATTGAATACACCTATAGCTTAGACTTAATTGCGTTGTATTCGACTCGAAGCATCTAGATGCGATTCCAACTTTTGTCATAGGCCTAATGCAATCGTTAGGTCTATGCTAACGTGTTCAGTCGCCGGTATCATGGTTTATTTCCGTAAACGACCAAGCTTTCAAAACGACACACGTGCTTATTTCTTCTCATTAGTAAATTCAGCATTAAATAATCGGCGCTGTTGGTTGGATAAAATTGACGGTGTGAAAGCAATGTAAAGCATCTGATAGAATAGCTAGACACTAGGTGCAGAACTGACGACAGATAACAGCGACATTTCAAAAGCAAAAGTGGGATTGTCGACTATGATGATCTAGAAGGACGTGCATTGCATGGGTTCGGGCGATTGCAACAAAAACCGAAGACCGCCAACCGGAAATGTCTGAATGGGACATTTTATTGTGAGATCGCTACTGCAGATTTTTTTTTCAAATTCTTTGTTGCAAGAAAAGAATAATTAGGCCACCTAGGCATATGTCGCGTAACGTATGTGAGCCTTTTTCGGCTCTCGTCACAGTATGTATGTGTGTGTGTGTGTGTGTGTGTGTGTGTGTGTGTGTGCGTTATGCTTAAGCTTCATTTAGGCTACATAAGTTAAGTTACCATTTCACGCTAAAAATACTAAAATGCACGAATATGCGTAATGCAGCGTGATAATGGAACAATTAGCAAGTCTAATAAAAATAGAAAAAAAATGGGAAAAAAACGTCAAAAGCTAGTTATTCTGTTTGATGATGACCCGAGCGACGATGCAGGTGTAAATTGATGAGTACGTCACGGACAGTGTACCTAGGCCAAGTTGTCTGCTGACAGATAGACGATGGGTCACGAGCGTCACGGGTGTGGCACAAGATAGGCGTGGTGCTAATACATCTTACAGCGCTGCGCGTTACGCCCGGCGTGGCTAAGAACTCGGTTCGGTTGGCTGAATGGGCGTTTGATACGAGCGAATACCGACGCCATTCATTACATTTCTGACAGACTACAACATAGGATCGAGTCGAGGCGCTCTTCGTAGTTCTTCGTCGTCTTATCCAGATCGTGTCCGATGTTGTCGCTTTCCGTGTTTCGTTAATAGGCACTATTTTCACTCATCTGACTTCGCAGTCGGCACACTCCGTTATGCAAATACCGTAAAACTGCTAACAGAAGCCCCCGGCTTCTATTAAACCATTGTCAACCTGACATACCAGAGTTAATACATTTTTCTATGGTAATTGTGCGCAATACTATTAATACAGCGAGTGTATAAGACTACTGCACATAGCCTACAACTAATACTATTAGCCTACAATTACTGCTAGTATACACTTACAACAGCAACGACTTGGATTCCCAGCTTATATGTTGGAGACCCGGCTTCTATAAGGCTAAAACATATCAGTCTCAGACCCCCGTCTTGTTGTCACCCAGCAATAGCTAAAGTGATTTGGTGCATCGTCCGAGGTATAAGCCTACGTCCAGTACGTCGATCGTTTCGTCGTCAAACAATGATGTCCAGCCGCGTTGGTTTTTAGTCAAATGTGGAGTTCTATAGATTGGGAGGCCTGCGTGGATCCCTAGAGTGGCGTATCGAGGCTAGAAGACCCCTGTGCGAGCTTCTAAACTCTGCACAGATCATGATATTAAGCCCTTTATATGTGGCTTAGTTATGTGTACAGTGTATATTGATTGTGGTTGTTTGTCACGTAATATCCGTTCTAATGAGCTATTTGTCAGTTTATATCTGACCTTAGATAGGTCGATGTGATATCTCTGTTTAAACAGTGAAACTGAACAGTCTGATGATTTGATTGAGATATTTTTATTGGCAGCTGCGACTGCTTGATTGTTTGACTGTCTATTTGTATTTCTGTTCTGTTTCGTTTATTACCTCCGCCAAGGAGGTTATGTTTTTTCTAGGGTTTGTTTGTCTGTGTGTTAGCAAGATAACTCAAAAAGTTATGGAAGGATCTTTTTGAAATTTTCAGGGAATGTCGGGAATGGCAAAAACTACAAGTGATTTAATTTTGGGGGTGATCAGGAAGGAATCCTGGATTCTGGATCACTGAAATTTTCGTTAACATATGCTTTAGATGCTTGGCAAAGGTCTGCGCTCTCCGAGTGCTTTTCTAGTTGGCATTGCATTTACATGATAATTCGCACGCTGTAAATATTCTGCTTATTAAATCACATTATCATTCTGTTTTCAATTTTGTGTCCAGTTACTTTAACATTTGGCCTAGGTTAACTCTAAATCAAGTTTAGCGGTTGGCCTAGGATCAAACCCACCAAGACAACCTCATAAATGAACAAGTAACATCGCGTCTGCAAGCATCTGAAGTTGTCCTCGAGACACTCAACAATGTTGTAGTTTGTGTAAACCTATTAAGCTTAACCTGATGCATAGTTAAAGGGTTTATGTAGTTCGCACTTTTTTCACTGAGGCGGTCTAGCTCAACTCAGACAGCTTTACGTTGAGTCACGTTAAATCACAAGTACCACACAACCGTAATACAATATTTTTTTGCACTGCAGTTGTATTGCTATTGTGCGATACGATATCCTATCGAAATTCGAAACGAAAATTGTGACATTGACCCGTCCCTAATGATTGACTTGACGTTATCTATTCTATGGCAATGGCGAGCGATGTTTGGGGATCTGCGGAAACGTTTTTGGTTTTTACTTGTTTTTTCTTGGATTGTGTTATGACAACTGAAATTGGTGTAAACATCGACAACGGTACTATTTTTCTTACCGTTGTGTGAATATAGGTTGAAACTATTTGGTGATAAGTCATTTTCGCAGAACTGGTTCTGGTTTGCGTGTGGCATATGTTCAGTATCGGGGTCTGGATAATTTTCAACTCTGAGAGATATTTCTTCTAATCTACTGCTGTAGTTATGTGCCAATTAAAAACAACACATTACTAATCACAGTATGTTTTATGAGTTAATGGTTTTGTAGATACTTATCTTGTTGCACTTGATAAAAGGGCATTCAGTTGTTTATTGTAGATTTTTCTATCGTTATTAATGTTTGCAGATGAAGAACACTATGCAACAGTTTCTGAATCTTGGTCACAGTCACAGTTCTTTGAGATAATTGCTCCTGATGAAGTGGCTTATGTTTACAAGATCAGACCAGCTGTTGACTTCGGCATTCCACTGGTAACTTATCATCTGTTATTTTTAAACAGTGATTTAGCTGTACTAATGTAATGTGCTGTAGTGCTGTCCGTTCAGCTTGGTTCAGTTCAGTTTAGTTACAGTATTTTTGTACGTGCAAAGTCTTATAACAGAGTTATGACAGGTGCACTCATGCATAGTAACTCCGCCTGAACATCGCAGTTTTCAGCTGGTTGATGAACTGTCTTTATAGTTAGTGACGTGCTCTTGAGCTCCAATGGCAAACTGTTCCACACTGATGGGCCAACAGCCGAGAAACTTTGTGGAATGAGGCCCACAGTTTTTGTTCTCAATGTAGCCAAATCACCGGCATTAGCAAACTGCAGATGCCGACGGGTTGCAATTGCAGTCACTGGAGTGAGCAGTGTCGTGAGGTACATTGCTTTTTTTATATATTTTACTGTCAAATCAGTGGCTGTAAACACTAGATTGGCCCTATCAGCCAGTTGGCATTGTGCCCGTAGGTTTTGCTGCAAGCATTTACTGCTGCGCTGCATTTACTAGCATGCATATCTTAAGTCACAAGTTTACTGCAGTATGCTGAAGCATAAATTCAGTGCCATGTGTAATTGTGTACTGTGCATATGTATGTCACATAGATTTGCACTATATCAGCGCATCAGCTTCCTCACTATGCTGTGTTTATGAGGTATGGTTAAATTAAATTCAGTTATTTACATATATTGGGTTTAATTTTGTTGTTTTTGCATTATGTTGTGACTTTGCTAGAGTGTGACACTGCGTGAAGTTGAATTGGTGCCAACGGTGCCTGCGGATGCTTGCACACAAATAACAAATTCAGACCATATCTATGGCAGCATTGCATTAATCGAACGAGGGTCTGTAGTTGATTTTGAAGCTATGTATTCAGTATTAATTTTTTTACTTCTTGTTGTTTGGTACAATTTTTCGTTGCAATGTATTTAAATATCACATAATTTACTTGTTGCATAAGTTGATTAATGGATAATTTTTTAGATGTGGTTCCATTCATGTCAAAGATTTGTGAAAAGTGCTTCAAGTTCAGTGATGACATGTTATTTTCTATCTGCTTGTGTTATTATCTCCATGTTGCTCATGACATATGGGCTTGATTGACTGAGTAATAAGTATATGATTCAGTAAAATTGTGAATGGTATGTAATTAAAGATTGGATTTGCATGAGATAACTATGTGCATTATGATTATCGAGTATCTCAGGTACATCACAGTCTACCTTTGCAGCAGTTGTAGTGTGTTTTAGCTGGTGGAATTTTAAGCGTGTGCTGTAATTACATTTGCAGTGACTGCTCATTTCTGTCAAAGTCAATAAATGCGGAGAAGGCCGGAGCAGTTGTTGTCATCATAATGGATAATGATGTTGATAATGATGATACACTTATTGACATGATGGAAGATGGCACGGACAGACCTTCTCACATCCCTGCATTTTTTCTGCATGGAAAGGATGGGTGAGACTAACACACAGATGATTTCAGCATTTATGTTTGTGGTTTCGAAGGCATGTAACACGAAGATGGCTTGGTGATTTAGCAGTTAGGACATTATTATACTCAAGATTAACAGGTCGCACATTTGACTGTTGCTCAGTTTGCTTGCTGGAACTCATTTACCAATTCCTGAAGTACTGTTACTTTAAGTTCAACCATTACTGTTACAGATACGATAGTGAATTGTTTAGTGTCTTTCACAATGCAGGACACTGGTGCTTTACAGTAAAACCAGGCCTAAATAACACCAACAAGGAATCAAAAATAACTTCTAAAACAGTGCAATTTCAGCTATTACTGTCCTTCTTTTTCAGTGTTTGATATATTCGGAACTGTGCACTATTCTGTCCATGAAATTCCAAGCTTGTCCTATGCTTCCTGTGTTGTTGATTGTGACAAGCGATGTGATGTTCTTTTAGTTTATGTGCTGGATTAAACTGACAGCTTGTCTGTTAGTTTTTAAGTGCAAATCCTTGTCGTATTGTTTCATGTGTGTACATGCATTTGTAGTTTCATGATACGAAGTTGCCTGGAGCGTCTCGAGTTGTCTAATGCTGTCATGAATATTCCCGTGAACGTGACGATGCTGGAGGTGATAGATAAACAGCAACCACCATGGTCCGTCTGGTAAATTGCTCCACAGACAGACTCGTAGAAGTCTCAATACTGACGTTTAGCAGTTGAAAATGCTCAGAATTGATTTTCCATCATGTGTCACTGATTCTGGCATTAAGTATTTTGTTGTTATATCTGCACTGTATGATGAAAATATTAATTGAAAGTTAGAAGCTACTTATTGTGAGTTGAGTATGCTGGAATACTTTCTGTTTGTCGTTGGTTATGTGCAGATTTTGTTAACTTCTGCAAACTTTATTTTCTGTTTGTTTTGCGTAATACCAATATACCTATGCTGGATTTTTAACAGCATCATGCAGTTTTTGTGATAACAAACTTTAGGTACATTATTGTTATTTTTGGTTAGAAGCTGGCATTGGTTTCTGTTTTTTCCCACTATCTCATAGATATTCTGGTATTTTGCTTTGATTTGTCTTTAATTTATGTGGTGCTTAGTACCTGAGCTTGATACTTTCATGAATGAAATTGTCAATATTGTGTCTTGTCTGCAAATAAACCATTTTGTGATTTTTATCCAGTCCCATTTTTGCATGTACAGTTTTAGCTGTTTTCCTGGTTTGTTATTATTGCAATTATTACCTCCACCAAGGAGGTTATGTTTTTGCCAGAGTTTGTTTGTCTGTAAGTAAGTAAGTAAATTTAATTTATAAAGCGCACAATGTCAGCAAGAAACTCGCTGAATCTGAGGCACTGAGGTAAGGAGTGCTAGACGTTGAAAAATAGAATGTTTTGAGTTTACGACGGAAGGAAGCTATTGAACAGCTATTGCGGATGTCAAAAGGAAGAGAATTCCAAATAGTAGGGGCAGCTACAGAAAAACTTCTAGAGCCATCTGTCTGTTAGAAAGATAACTCAAAAAGTTATGGATTTTTCTGAAATTTTCAGGGAATGTCGAGAATGGCAAAAACTACAAGTGATTCAATTTTGGGGGTGATCCAGAAGGAATTCTGGATCACTTTGAAATTCAAGATGGAGGTGGCTGCCATTTTGAATTTTTGCACAAACAGCAGTAACTCAGCCGCAGATTGACGTAGGTAAATGAAATTTTGCAGTAATGTAGACGGCTGCCACCGGAAATAGAACATTTGACCAAAATGGACAAAAATAATAAATTCAAGATGGCGGCGGTTGCCATTTTGAATTTCATTTATTGTTCATAACTCGTTTACTATTGCACATATTTGCACGAAATTTGGCATGTGTATTACCCTGAAGGTCCTACATGCAGGTATACCAAAACATTGAACAAAAGTTAAATGCAAAATGGCGGTGTCCGCCATCTTGGATTTTTGCACAATAGCAATAACTCAGCCACCGATTGACATAGGTTAATGAAATTTTGCGATGTGATGTTACCAGAAGTAGATCGTGTGACCAAAATCGACAAAAGTAATAAATTCAAGATGGCGGTGGCCGCCATTTTGAATTTCGTTTAAAGCTGATAACTTAGTTGCTATTGCACGTACTTGCACAAAATTTCATATGCAAGCTAAGTTTGACCTTCTACATGTAGTTATGCCATAAAATCGAACAAAAATGAAATTTAACATAGCGACGGCCACCATTTTGTATTTCAACACAAAGCATAACAAATCGGCTGCCGACTGAAAAAGGTACATGCATTGATGTAAAACTGCAAAGATCAAAAAGTATAAGCACGAACATTGTGCATTAGCTTAGACATTTATATCTGGCTACTGAGAACAGATTAAATGTCTAAGCTAATACATTAGTTCCTGCTTATACTTTTCGATTTTTGCAGTTTTACATCAGCGCTTATACAACATTAAATGAATTGCTTGCAGTTTTTTATATATAATGTTTCATAAAGATTAAACTTTCTGTAAAGGTTAAACTTTTTGTTCTGTTATTATATGTATGTGCAATTTTGCCTGCTAAGGCCATTTTCAAAATGATCTATACTGTGTCGGGCGGGATGTTAAACCCTACTCACTCACTGTGATGTCTGGAGAGTCCGTGAAGTCAGCTGTATAAATGTTGTTGCTGTAGCTAGTGTTGAATGTTGCAGAATGGTAAGCCAGTATCCATTGTTAGCCTGTATGCTGGTTATCTCGTGTGCCTTGCAGTTTTATGCAGTTTGTGCCTTGTTAGAGAAAAGCAATTCAAGCATAATTATGCATCCACCAATCTTTTGTGCATTTGCTTATCTGCATTTTGACAATTCGCATGCAGCTTATTGTTGCTGCTGAGAACACTGGTGCTTTGGCGGATTGAAGAGTTTATTGTGTGTGCAATTTTCTGATGTTTGGCTAATTCTACATCTAAACCTAAATATTGTTTTTTTGGTTTTCCTGCACCTAAATGTAAATGTTTTATCTCTTAAGGCTATATTATGTTTCAGACTTCTCTAAATATTTATTGGTGATGGTATGATGCTGACTAGCTGCATTGGTGTGCTGTACTGTTGTATAGCCCAAATTCCATTATGCCGACTTTTACCAAAACTTCCCTGCGGGGAAAGCCGTGGACACAAATCACAAAAGTCATGGACACAGACCATCTCGACATGTCAAGAAGTTTGCGACAAAGTCCGTGACAAATTTGTTTGTGCCGCTCTAATGGAATTTAGTCCATTACAGTGCACGGGGAAAGTCGGTGACAAAGTCCATGGACTTTATCATGGACACAAATCATGAAAGTCGGCAACATGATTTGTGTTGCGGACTTTTATGATTTGTGTTCGCAACAAAGTCGTGGACTTTGTCGCGGACTTTGTCGCTAAGTCAGCGTAATGGAATTTGGGCTTAATGCATTTACTGCCGTCCTGAAGAGAGTGTGCCCATAGAGAATGCAGCTTAGCAACAAATAAGAGCGACGGTGAAGGGTACGATCATCAGTATAGCCCAGAGACATGTAGAAATGAAGTCAGTAGGATTCCCTGGAATTCTCAGTGGCTCTGGTGGAAATCGCCACATATTCAAGAAAATTAATTCACCAATTTAACAGATTAGTATTGTGCAAAAATTATATTATTCTTGGTGATTCAAGTCTCTTATGTCATGTTGATAAGATTTTTATGATGTATGACTGTTTATTAATCCAGAATAAGGCGAATTTTGCAAACATTGCTGATATCACTGTTCACTGTTTTGAGTGCAGTCATCCAAGTGCGTTAGACTGATGTATCAGTATTGCTGACATGTCCAGACCAATGCATGCTCATTATCGTTATTTATATGTCTTGTATCATTTGATTGCATATGTTTATGAGTGTATTTTGCAGGGATGTGGTCTCAAGACAGTCTCGAGACTTACTATCTTACCGTAGTGCGAGTTAGTCGATCCATATAAAATTTTGTCATTTTCAACGAGTTTTATCATACGTTTTGGATAACGTCGTGGTGAGATGTTGAAGCTCTTGAGACTCGTCTCGGCTAACTTCTTCATAGCTGCAATGTCTCGTGTCGTCTTGAACAAAATTACAAACATCTCGGTGTCGGAGACGTGTCTTGGGTCTCGTCTCGGTCTTGGCTCAGAATGTCTCGTGCACATCCCTGATGTTATATGGCAGATAGGCGTATGTTGTGTGCAATAATTGTGCCAGACATTGATTTTGATGTCATATTTATTATTTTATCCTGCACAGTGATGTTAAATAAAGCTAATTGTAGAAAACCCAAAATATATTCTGAGTTTGGTTAGCACAGTATTTTAAGTTCATGTGGAACAGAGAACATGCAGAACACATCGTAGACAGATGCGAAAAATACGACACAAAGCCACTTTAAAAGCTAATAAACCCACGTGTATTAAAACTGAAATAATTATGTTACATGAAGCACAATCTGAAACAGACAAAACTCATTATTGATTTGGCCTTGCTTAACGTCGGTCACGGTCAGTACAGACTACCGAGATTTTGATAGCACGCAGTTTTTAAGTTCAACCTCACGTTCTTGCTTGTTATTTACTTATTTTTCATCGAACTTTTCCTGATTTGTTCACAAAAATACATATTCTAGGCATTGTTTATGTTGTGTTTTGTTTACATTTACTTTCGGTTTAGTTGTGAAATTTGGTCGGTTTTGTCGTTTTTGTTAGTATGTTTAGCATTAAATTTTATTTATAATCAAAATGCTTTGTATATTTTGGTATTTGCATTACACAGCAGCACAGTAAAGCATTATAAATCCGTCCTTTAGTACCGGAAGTCAGTGTAAAAACAGTATTAGTTTAGTTTTTTGTTGATATTTGTGTTAAGGTTGTTTACTTCGGACCTTTGGCCTGCTTCCGGCTATTCATTGACGATGATGATGATTATGCGTATCTTGATCAGTTTGGGTCCTTACCGAATTATTATCCCGATCCAGACCAGAGTGCTTATTTGGCCGGCCATAGCCATGGCACACAGCGTCATATTCAGTATTAGACCGTCAGCTAATATGACTTGAGGTACAAGATTATCCGCACCACGATCTAAGTAATTCTTAGTTTAGTACTAGGCCCCAGTGATACAGATCTGGGTTTATGTTGTAGTTTAACCTGTGTGTTTAAGAGCAATTTGCACATTAATTCATCAAAATTTTCGCCAAGGTTTGGTTACTTACTGACTATTTACATTCATTTTTTCCATAGAAAAGACGACCTTTATCTATGTTTTAATGTTTTGTTTACAAATGCAAATACTGTCGACAGTATGTTTTCCTGAGAGTTTTACGCAAATGTACATGATTGGGAGACTTAGTAATGTGTTTTTTACTGTTGGCGGATGTTTATTTACAACCGGTTCGGTGCAAGTCAATTCGGCCGACGATACATTAGATTAGCCAGAACTTCTTACAAGTGTGAAAATAACGATTATGTTTTTGCACACCAGAGCTAGCTTTGCGCGTCTTAACCATAGTCTGGGCATCCGTCTGTCTGTCCGTCCATCCGTCTGTCACACTCTTGATCTGTATCAAAACGGTGCGAGCTAAGATCACGAAATCTTCACCGTGGGCTGCCCCAAGGTCTCTAGTTTATAGTGATAAAATTTTGTGCGACTGAGTGCAGGGGTTCCTCTTGAACGAGGGCGTCAAAGAGGGGTACCCCCTTAAACGACGTCATTTTGCCGTTGTTGGCTCGAATAATGTGAAAACGGTTGCAGATAGGTACATACATGCTGCTTATCATAACAGGCATTGGTGACAGGCTTTTTGGATTTATCAACATCAATGACCTTGAACGACCTTGAACCTCTCAAAAAGAGGTTTTTAGCGAATTTTTCGCAATTATTGGATGCAGCGCACATTTCAACACTGAATTGCGACGAAATGGCTGGAGATAGACATGACACAGTTTTATCACAAGGGTTCTCTGGCAGCAGACGATTTCTTACAGTCGCGCATTGTTGATAAGTCAGTAGCCTTCCACAGTCCCATGAAGAAGTTACATCTGAAGACATTCGCTGCCATGGCTGTGAAGAAAGTTGCAATTTCCCAGCAGAAGTCGGCGAAAATTAAGGTTGAAAGAAACCTGTTTGGCACCATTTTATTGCTTTCCCAGAA
>Ga0209367_1009058_pt1 | contig 13552 bp, 15 predicted proteins | sample WorMetLIZISLAND2_FD_187412 | JGI IMG/M metagenome (GOLD analysis project Ga0209367, IMG submission 187412) | Marine gutless worms symbiont microbial communities from Max Planck institute for Marine Microbiology, Germany - Olavius geniculatus... ... | reverse complement strand
CCCCAAAAATTTTGGTTGGGGGGACGCAAATGCAAGCATCCCCCCAACAATTGCCACTTTTAGCCATGTCGTCCCCCCCACTGTCTAGAAGAAATCGCCGCCACTGACCGATAGCACCAGATGTAGGTCACGATCACGACCCAGTATTGTCGTCAATGACCGCCACAGCTGCGGCGTTGAGTGCCCGTTTTTCACAAAACGGTCCAGCCAGCACGTCTCCGTCTTCACTCGATACAGTCGAAGAACACTGTGCCCGGAAAAAAGTAACCCCCAAGACATCGTACAATAGAAATGTCAAATTTAAACGAATCTGTACAAAATTTTGTACATTTACTCCTCAATAAATTGCTGAAACGACCGCCAAATTCAGTTTAAAATATTACTTCTTAGCTGAGTTATTGATTGTTGAATATCGATTAAAAAATATCCCCGTTACCAATATGGCGTTACATACTGTACTTATTTTTCAGCTTTTTGCATACCTACAATTATTTTCGATCACCGTCAGTTCGATCTGGCTTTTTAATGTTTTATTAAGAACGAAAACGTTGAGTTTTTTACATCGTTATAAAATAGCCTACGTGTTCTGGAACGATAAATTACCAAACTAGAAAGCACTCAGAGAGCGCAGGTACCTCCGCCAAGGCAAAGCTATTCGCCAGGTGGCGTCACCATCTTCGCTTTGCCAGCGGTTCCCATATGCCCCCTTTAACGCAATGCTAACGAAAATTTCAAAGTGATCCAGAATCCAGGATTCCTGCCGGATCATTCCCAAAATTGAATCACTGATAATTTGTGCCATGCCCGACTTACCCTCAAAATTTCAGAAAGATCGGTCCATAACTTTTTGAGTTATCTTGCTCACACACAGACAGACAAACAAAAACCGGCAAAAACATTACCTTCTTGGCGGAGGTAACAACCCTTATTATTACTATGCTGAGCCGCATACAGTTAGGGTTAGGGTTAGGGTTCAATGCAGCTGAAGTTGCATGTACATCACTACAGAATGTGTGTCCTTCAGCTCCTTCCATAGAATTGCTGCGTAGTTGTTGCTTACCAGTTCTGTTATAAGCAATAGAGTCATTGCTTCCTCGCGTTTGTGATATTAACAGTTTAAATAACTGCATAAATATAGCAGTAGCTAAAATATTTAAAGTATCGTTTAACAATGTAGATTTCATTCGGCAGATGACTGGGTTAACCAGTCTTCATGTGTTGGTTGCTGAAAGACGTTCAAGATTTTTTAGTAAATTACATCAGTCGACTCTGTTTAGATCGCCAATGCCTCTGTTGTATAATCGCATCTTCTGAGTTTGTGTATTTCTGTTTTTATTTAGGTTTTAGGCTTGTGTGTGTTCTTTTTGTGTCCATTTCTTTTATTCTTTTTTTTGTTGCTGCTGTCTGTATGACGAAATAAAGATATATATTAAAAACGTTCACGCAAAACAAATGACTAATATCACTACTTTGCAATACTGATATAGGCCCCTAAGTAGGCCTAGTTTGAATTAATGATATCACAATTTCTGAATAAAAGTTAATTTCGCCTGCCAAAGGCATGTACTGGTAATGAAAAATTCACAGACATTAGGCTAGTCAACTTTGTGAAAAAAAAGATTTCTATAAGTATACCTGAGTCAGAAATAATAATTATGAATAATTTATTTTTGTTAATCCAGCAACGGGAATTTTACTAGATAAAAATTCCACAGCATTTTCACAATTCCTGCTAATGAAGAAATAAAAATTATTCGAAAAAAAATCGTTTGCAGATATAAACATACGGCTGCAGTAATTAGCAATTGATTAATCGATGAAAAACTAACCAATTAAATTTTTTTATAAACTAAAATTCAATTGAAATTTTGAATTTTTTAGCAGCCTAAAATAACCGATGATCAACGGTTCTATTAGCTTTCGCATAGGACATTTCGTCGAGACTTTTTTTAGTTTAACAGTCTGCACTTTGAGATTTAACTACACCGTGGGACATAAAAACGTGCCACTTTAGTTTTGTCCATATCTTCGCCAACTATTGACCAGTTTTCAAAATTCTTTCAACGGCACACTCTGCAGATAATTTGCAATAATGTGATTATTATATATCCTACCGACGGTAAATGTGTTACTACACTACCTTGTGAAATATAAATGTAAGCAAAAAGCAAAAACGATAGTAACAAAAATTTAGGTAAATGAAAAAAAAACGTTTCAGACCTACAGTGTACATTGCGATGAATGATTCATATGACACATCTAGGTCAATGTTGGTCTGAAGTGTTTTTTTTTCATTTTACCAAAATGTTTGTTTGTTATTGTCGTTATGTATGCATATTTATCTGTCCCATTCCTATAGAATATAGCATGGGACAGATTATAAAATCACTTCTGTCATTCTGTCAGTCTGTCTGTAAACACTCCTACGGCCGCAATTTTGATTCGATTTTGAGGACATTTTGCACAGTGATTCGGGGCCCGGAAAGTAAGATCGAGTTTGTTTGGGATAAAAATCTGATAACTCCTTCGCCTATTTTACCCCAATTTTTAAAAATTTGCACTACGACCTATGGGGACTTCAAAGTGGTATAACGTGGTCCCCGTAAAAGATTGCACGCTGTTTGCACCTACCTCCCTTATTTTCGGGCCCGGGCTATCCGATGGTGTCATTTAAATTTCTCCCCTGCCTGTTGACGCCTGTTGCCATGGCAACGAATTTTGAGACAAAACTGACTACAACTCGGCCCCGTGAAAGATAATTGCGTCCTATTCCCACCTACCCCCTTATAAGCAGCTGCTAGGCTACATAGCGTGACAATGGGACAGATCCCTCGTTCCATAGAAAGTATTTCTAGTTCACTGATATTTCACAAGGTAGTGTAAAGACGCATTTGCGATGTGGTGAAATCTATAATAACCACATTACCACAAATTGCCTGCAGAGTGTGCCAGTGAAAAATTTTCGAAAATCGGTCAATAATTGGCGATGATATGGACAAAAGTAAAGTGGGACGTTTTTTGGCCCACCCTGTACATTGTGTGGGCTACTGCATCATCATCATTTTTTCGACTTTCCTTTAGTTTGCAGAAAACAACAACCAGCAGCATAAGGGTTTTCTCGTGGGTTTTCTTGACAAAAAAAATTAATCAAAATTAATCAATTACTTGTAAAAAATTAATCGATTAAAAAATTTTAATCAGTAACAGCTCTAATAAACTAAAATACAATAGAACTTAAATAACAGTCTGCTATGCTAAATGCAGTTGTCTGGTAATATATAAATGTCATGATTTATTTCACTTGCTTGCGAAACGATAAGTCATATGTTATTGCACAACACAAAGTAACACATGCAATGGTGCTTACAAAACAGAAAACAAGTAATTTGAGCAAAGCTCATGAAATGCGCGACAGCCTTAGCAGTTCCTTCTCGTAGGTTGTCTTGGTCTATCTCCAGCCATTTCTACGCAACACACTCTTTATGTGTGCCTCGCAGCAAAATCGAAAAAAACACTAAAACCACTATTTTGAGAATTCAAGGTCATTCAAGGTCATCAACATTGACACCATTGAAAAGCTTGTCAATAGTGATTGTTATAGTAAGGCTAAAGCAGCATGTCTGCACCTATCTGCAAGCGTTTTTACGCTACACGAGTCAATAGCAGTAAAATAACCACTTTTAGAGGAAGGACCCTTTTTGACATTCATGTGCGCCGCCCTCCTTGAACTTAGGGGACTGCGAATTGCAGCGCTAAAATCTACGTTTAATGCTGAAAATTTCCTATGCTGGTCTGGTTGTCTTGGTCTATCTCCAGCCATTTTGTCCCAATTCACTCTTAAAATGTGTGTCACAACTTTCACGAAAAATTCACTAAAACAGCTTATTTTGGGTGTTCAACGTCATCACTGTTGACATCCTTATGAAGCTCGTCACCAGTGCTTGTTATGATAAGCAGCATGTCTGTGCCTATCCGTAACCGTTTTCACGCTATGCGAGCCAATGGCGGTAAAATAAGCACATTTTAAAGGGAGTACCCCTTTTCATGCCCCCGTTCAAGGGGAACCCCCTTAGGCTGCGTTCACACAGACACGAGTACGAGTACGAGTACGAGTACGAGTAGGAGTCCGGGTTTCCATTTATGGCCCGTAGAAGCTTCACTCGTACGAGTGGAGCGTTCACGGTCACTTGTACAAGCACATAACTCGACACGTGTCGGCCATATTGAATTAAATCGAATCAAAGAAATGCTTCGCCATTAAAACAACAATATTCCACTACAAAGTTACTATTTTTACAAACCGCACATCTTTAACGACGAACAATTTTACGATGACGTCAGTTCTGACGTCAAATATGCGCCGTGGTTTTTATAAATTATATTAATGCTATTTACGAGTAGTTTACTTTTTATGAGTTGGATAAAAACACGACCTGCACAGACACTACAGTGCCGGACTCGTACTCGTGTTTATGTGAACGCAGCCTTACCCAAGGACACGAAATTTTGACACGACAAACTAGAGTCCTTATGGCAGCCCACAGTGAAGAGTACGTGATTCTAGGTGTCGCTGTTTTGATACAGTGCCGGGGTGTGACGAACGGACGGACAGGCAGACAGACGGACAGACGCCTAAACGTCGGCTAAAACGCGCGAAGCATTACATGCTGTCGCGCGTAAAACCATTACAATACTGACGGTTGATAGTATGCACCATGATATTATGCGGCTTCACAGCCACACAACACAGATCACAATATTAAACGTATAATACACATAATTCACGATAATGTCGTTCTCTGAAAGCTTGCAAAAAGCACCAAAACTGAGAACAGGAAGCAACGATGCAGGCACGCCTTGTGCCAACGCGTACGCGGCCGTCCGTCCTGTTAGGGGTCGTCCTTAAACGATGTCACGTAATTTTAGGGAAAAATAACCTCCCCCTTCGTCACGTTTCGTCACGTTGCTCTGGTCCCCTCCTCAAATATGACGTCACAAACTTCCAACCCCACTTGCAGTCTGTAATGTAGCCTCCAGATCTATATGAGTTTCAAACACAGCGCAGATTTTTTGTACGATATGACATATTTGATGGGGCATTGCCATCTGTGCCGGGGGGGGGGCGTGGGTGAGGACACCAGCTGCGGTAGGCCTAGATATCATTCTCCGTCGCTTGCGCCATGCGCGCTGTACCACGGAGTCCTGTATAGTGTACTAGCGCTATCATCCACGACTCTCTGGCCAGGCCTTGCGCAGATGTGACGTGCGTGAATGACGTCACACAACCTTTCACCCCTCCGCCTACGTCACGCATGCGTGAATCCCCCTCCCTCCTTCGGTGCGTGACGTCATTTACGGAAGACCCGTTGCTGCAGTTAATACACCAGCGCGCAGTGAGCATGTGGGCTACGCTGGCCAGTAATTGATCCATCAGCCATATTTAAATACACTGTGTTTCATAAAAAAACCGGACCCCTAAAGCAGGTCGGCATAAATTTATCAAAATAAGTTCGCCTAAAATGATTTTTCACACAGTGCACTGCCATTGAGTTGCGGATTCATTTGCTTGAAAAGTTTGGTATGGGCTGAGTACCAGCTGCACGGTTCCCATGGCAATAAGAGCAGACTTGTTAAGGTCTGGGCTGACTTGAAACAGACGATTGTGGACGAGGCCATTGACCAGTGGAGGAAACGACTCAAAGCCTGCATCAAGGCCAAAAGACAACATTTTGAACATTTACTATAACTTTAGTCATACGTGTAGATTGCTTGTACCAACGTTTTTTCAATATTAAAGCCATTTTGTTGAAGTTATAACAAGAAGTTTCAGGGTCCGGTTTTTATGAAACACGGTGTATATACATCGTGTTTCAAAAAAAAAAACAGTCAAAATTGTTTTTCTCACAACTTTGTTAAATTTTCACCAACTTTGATAATTTTGAGCACAGAAATGGCCAAGATGATAGAATTATGTAAGTTGGACTTACTTTCCACCTCGCCTAATTTGTGTCAACGCACTACCATGTGAAACACAGATGCGCCAAACTGTTACATTTCGCGGTGATTATTTGTATCAGATTGCTCACCTTTGCATCATCAATTCGAAAGAGGGCACCACGTGATTTATTAATTCTGCGGTATTAAATATTTTAATGTGAAAATAACAGATAACAAAATAGCTGACTGATGAGCTTAAAACATGCCTAATCGATGAGTGAATGCAGTCTGATCAGTCAACCTTTGATTCTGCTATCAGCCAGTGGCGTTGCACCTAATCCATTGTGTCCGTGTATGCTGGGCACACTTTGGGCATAAACTCTGACAATTCGCAAGCAAGTTGTAATTATAGAAACTCGCAATTCTGCCAAATGACGTGCATTTCACTTACTGCATGCTTAATTAAGTCACTACAACGTTTACTGGAGACAACAGCTCAGCATTACGCAAAATTGGAGCATCTGCGTTTCACACGGTAGTGCGTTGACATAAATTAGGCGAAATGGAAAACGGGTGCATCTTACATAAATCCATTGTCTTGGACATCTTCCTGCCAAAAATTATCAAAATCGGTAAAAATTTAACCTAGTTATGACGAAAAAAATTCTGAATGTTTTTTTGGAACACGGCGTACACAAAATACGCGTCACTGATGGAGCTTGCCGACATCTGACAACCCTGAACTTTGCCCTGAGGAACGCTTACACACAATGTCTTTCTTCTTTTGAGTTAGGAATCAGTACGAGATTGAGAGATGGACCGGACGGACGGCCTAATAGCAGGGCTGCATTGCATTTAAGCCGAAAAAAATGACACAAGACTGTGTCAGTAATGATGATCGACGAAAGCTAAATGCATGAAAACTGAGCACCTAGAACACTATAAAGCAGCAGCGGCAGAGGCGTGGCTGTGAAGAATACTGACAATCTTGCTGTAGAGCAGTCGAGCTGCATCAAGACCCCAGACAAAGTCCAAATGTTGCCAATCCGGAATTTCGTGACTGGCGACCAGACAGCGAAGTCTTGCAACCAGAGCACGGACGTCCTGGTTGAACAGAACCCGATGATATAATAACATCAGTTTCACTTTCTTAGCCAGGGGCGTCTACGTCCATTAAGGACTATGCTAAAAGCGTATTATTTTTCTCAGGGGGGGCAACTTTTAAGACTTCAGGGGAAGGGGGCAGTCATCGTTCCACCAGAACTTGACCAGAAGTGTTTTGTGAGGCTAAAAATGCACCAAATTCATTTTCGGCCGAGGCTCCGCCCTGGACCCCCCACTAAGGGGTCTTAGGACGCTCCTCAGATCCCCCCCCCAATAGACTGGGGAGGAAAATAACCCCACCCCTTCCCATTCTCCACACCATTCGACACCTCAACGTCTTACCTTACCTTACCTTACCTCCGGGGTGGACAGGACACCTGCCCAGCGCTGAGGCCGTATCAGCTCGGCCCAATGCGCGTCCCCGAATGTAACCACAAGGTTACAGGTAGCGGCTATAAAGCCGTAACGGCTGTGAAGCCATAAATAGACGGCTATAAAGCCATAGTCGGCTGTGAAGCCGAAACCAGCACAAAAGCACTAGTAACGTGTAGCAATCTGTCTACACGAGTTTGGTCAGCTCTTAGTTGGCTCCTCGCCTCCAGATTTTAGAAATCATTCGGGTCATCAATGCAAAGCCCCACCACCACGACAAGGTGGCTGACCACGGTGGGACCTCAACCTCTTACCCACTGAAAAATTTTTCGGGGACTTGAAAGTAAAATGCCGTCATCTGTCATTGGGAGCAATGCAGGACTTGACTAAGCTTGAAGTGGGATGGGTTGGGCCGACGCTAAGGGGGGACAAACAATAAAGTGGAAGTAGAAGGGAAGCTTGTGTCCAAGGGGGATAGACGCCCCTGTTCTTAGCTCTGTACATTACACATAATCTCCAGTTCATTTCTTAGACTGCAAGGGTAGTGATGACTCGATATCAGGACTTCAATTTCGACATGATATCGATGCGATATTTTACAAAATATCGAGCTATCGATATTTTGAAACAATAAGTATGTAAATCGTATACAAGCACAGAAACAAGATGCGAACATTGAGCAAGAAATTATGCTTTATTACCTCCGCCAAGGAGGTAATGTTTTTGGCAGACTTTGTTTGTTTTTCTGTCTGTGTCTTAGCAAGATAACTCAAAAAGTTATGGACGAATCTTTCTGAAATTTTGAGGGCATGTCGGGAATGGCACAAACTACCAGTGATTCAATTTTGGGGGTGATCCAAAAGGAATCCTGGATTCTGGATCACTTTGAAATTTTCGTTACCATTGCTTTCAACGGGGCATAAGGAAAACCGCTGCAAAACCGAAGATGGTGCCGCCACCTAGCGAACAACATTGCCTTGGCGGAGGTGTGCGGGCTCTGACTGCTTTCTAGTTTAGATAATAAAATTGCATCTATGAGTGAACTTATAATAGGGCTGCGATTAAATTACCACATCATTAACTTGCCGCACTTGTAATTTTTCTTTCCAGTCATGCAATATAGTGAAGAATCTGTAGCAAATGTCACAAAAATACTGAAAAAATCGCGATATACCGCAACATTTTTTAATATTGCGAAAAACAACAGAAATATACTCACGTTCTCACAGGCGGCTTTCACTTAGCTTAGCATCATTCCATATCAATTAGTACTTCGAAGAGAAATAAAGTTTAGGTTACAGTAGTATTTCTGAAGTATTTAGGATGGCTAGTTTTGTAGAAGCCAGTCTGAAATTCAACACGCAATAATTTAGCCCAGAACCATTTTTGCTGTTTTCGTGTGTTGACTCATATCGCCCTAACATAGCTTTGTAAACTTGAAAAGTTTTTGCTCTAATTTTATACATACATGCAAACAGAATGCTTGCAAAAAATTGCTTACAAGAACAAAAATGCTGGATACGTTTTTATTACCAAATTTCGCAATTTCGGCATGTATAAACTTCACGTGTTGCATCATTCTGGTTAATAAAAATAGTATAATAGTAGATATGGTAAAATGTATTTTCTCACCTTAGGATCAGCTAGATAATCATTGGCAGCAGAGAAGATATAAGTTGGCACAGAAAGTGCAGAGATGTTGTACACTGGTGGCGTTGACTACACGCAATTTCAACAGACAAACAGTCACCCAGTACTTCATGCAGACATCTGAGATCACTGAACAACTACATCATTACCTCCGCCAAGGAGGTTATGTTTTTGCCAGACTTTGTTTGCTTGTTTGTCTGTATGTCTGTCTGTGTGTTAGCCAGATAACTCAAAAGTTATGGACGGATCTTTCTGAAATTTTGAAGGTATGTCGGGAATGGCACAAACTACCAGTGATTCCATTCCAGAGCTGCGGAGCATCAGTTGCACAGTATTACCAGCCACCCGAACAGGTGAATGCACCCCGCCTTAACCCCAGCTAGATAGGCCAGTACTCAATTTATCTACGCCAGAGGGATGGAAGGCTGAGTTGCCCTAGGCGTCTGGTTACATACTGTGATGGTTTACCTGCCCGCAGGCAGTCACCCATCCAAGTACTAACCCGGCCCGGCGTAGAGTAACTTCGTTGATTGAACACAACGCATTATCGCTATGCCATGCCACTAACCCTACTCTCCAACTCCGTGACTGTATTTAAGTCTGAACTGATTCAACTGAATACTGAACTGTTTACCGCTGCCTATAGGCAAATGTAACCAGTGCCTCTAAACTATGGCACTAAACTGCTACAAAAATGATATTAATATCATCACTGATATTATTACTAAAAATTGACAACTGTGAAAAAATTGGCTAGTAAAACAAAGCTGGTCCTAAGTGTATTTTTATCCCTTACAGCAATATCAAATTATGACAAAAATGAATCACATTCCAACATGCAAATATGCTGTACATTAAAACAATCAAAATAAAAAAAAAACTTCACAACATCTTTATATGTCACACAAAAATGACAGAATAATACAAACATGGCGGCTACTATCAACGGCCATAAATCCTATTGACATATTTGTCATTAGCGCCACAAAATCATCAACCACAGACAGTTTTTCTCATCTACTCTATTCAGCAAGTGACACAAACACATTAGCAGAAACATATACTGTACCTGATTATAATGTAAGTAGTTCTTTTTGGAAGATCCATAATTGTATGCTTGACACAGATTTGACTTGGCCATCTGCAAATAACAAATGACCACAATTTATTATAATTATTCCTGTCCACAGCACCAACAGTGGTATTCTTCAGCGTCATCACTAAGTTTTTAGCCGACCGTACTTAAGTAACAGTCGAGCTACTGGCATGGCTGTCGTCCGTCTGTCTGTCCGTCTGTAATGAATGTACCCTGGCTAACAGGTAGGTCGTAGAGGAAAACTTTTTACACGAATAATTAGCCATGTGTGTTGAACTCGGGCAAGAGAAATTTCAGCCATCTGGTAAAAGGACAACATATTCAAATTGGGGGCTGAATGGAGGGAGAGGGTAGGAAAAATGTCATATTCAATGGAAAACTGGCCATATCTTGGAAACTGTGCAAGACAGGGCCAAGGTCACTATTGATCACTAAAAAGAAGTTGCATAATGGGTCTCAAATTATCTGCAAATCATCGACCTTAGATGACCCTGAAGGCCAGTACACGCCATTGTGGCTAAACGGTGCGAGATAGGACCTAGGTTACTATTAATCACTAATATGAAGTGGCATACGCCCATTCAGACGAAATGTAAATCGTCGACCTTGGATGACCTTAAAGGTCACTGACAACCAGTACAGTTGGCTATCCTAGCGACAGCTGGGCTTCTTGTTTTCTGTTTCTCTGTTACCATGGTAACTCGTAAACCTCTGCTCTTAACAGGGGTTGTCACGGTATATGCTCCAGATGCAAAGTTTCATCAAGCTAATTATCATCAGCTGTTCACGAGTTATCATATAAACAAAGAAACACCAAAAAAATTAACATATTATATATGACAATTATTGACCGAGTTTCAAAATTTTTTCACTGGCACACTCTGCAGACAATTTGCAACAATGTGATTATTATATATCCCACCATCCCATAAATACGTCTCTACACTGCCTTGTGAAATATAAATGAAATATACATATAAAATGATAATAACAAACTAACATTTTGGTAAATGACAAAAAACACTTCAGAGCAACATTGCGGTGAATAATCTGTATGATAATAAACTGTGTGGGTCTAACACAGTCTAGTGTCTAGATCAGTCTAGATCTAGTCTAGATCATTCACCGCAACATTGGGCTAAAGTGTTTTTTTCGTTTACCTAAATGTTTGTTATTGTCTGATAAAATGTATTTAGTAGTTAGTAGCTTAGTAGTCTTTTTTATGTTCAGTAGGTTTAGTTTAGATAATTAAAACAAAAATTGTATGTGTTTAGGTGGCCAGCTTTGTTGACCAGTATGGTTTTCTGGCAACCTGGCTCAGTTGTTATCAACTAAATGTATTTTTGTTTGAGCCAAGTAAATTTCTTCTTCTTCTTCTTGTCATTAGTTTTTCCTTACATTTACATTTCGCAAGGTAGTGTAGAAATGCACTTATGGTGCAGTGGGATATATATTAATCACATTATTGCAAACTGTTCACAGAGCGTGCCAGTAGAAGAATGTTGAAAATCGGTCAATAATTAGCAAAGATATGGACAAAAGTAAAGTGTTACATTTTATCACAGCCAACGGCAAACATGTAAGCAGATTACCTAACACCAGATGCTAATGTTTCACAAACAGCATTCAAATTTCCAGCAGAAATTAAATACCTGAGCAAAGTGGACCATGTTTTGAACAGACGTTCCGGCCGGAGTGTGTGAAAAATAAACCGGCAGGCGACTCTGCACAATGACATTTCTGCGATTTAAAATATATAATCACACAGAAGATGTCTATTTGACACCAAATACAAAGCACATTTTGTTATATAATCCTATTTAGGACCTTGGTATGTGATCTGTTTTCAAAAAAAAATGCTCATGTATTGATGACTCCATAGATCTGCTCCGCCATACAGACAGTTGCATGCTAACAGCAGATGGCACTGATCGTTAACATCTGCGGTCTGCCACTCAGCGGAAGTTGGTCATACCGCGCCGTCGACCAAACAGTTTCAGTCGTCAGCGCTTTTCTGTGGCGGGCCCGTCGACTTGGAATTCGCTGCCCAACAGCCTTCGTGACCCAGAACTGAGTCTTGACACTTTCAAACATCAGGTAAAGCCATACTGTTTTTGTGAAATATTAATGATGAAATATATTAAGCGTATTAGAGATTTTTTCGAGTATGCGCAATACAAATTTACACTTTACTTACATACTTACTTACTTCTATTTTGCTAGCTGCTATGAACACATCTGCATGGTCTTAATAGCAATTAGAAGCAGTTACACAACCTCCAAGACTTTTTTTTATTTCCACATCCTTCCAATATGATTCTGAATTCCAGACTGACTTAACACCAAATCTAAGAAACTGTTCCTTGGGCCACTCCTCACATTCACAGACCTCATCGTAATCCATTCATTCTGAATTCCGAATCAGCCATAAAAATGCAGAAGTGGGTTTAATTCCCTCTAAAACAGAAGAAACTAGAAGGTGCTCGTAAGAGTGCATATCTCCACCAAGTGAAGTAATTTAAACATTACGACGATGACGACAACAATGACTACTACTAGTACTACTACTACTACTACCCCTACAACTACAACTAATAAGGTGTGCAGACATCAGGACGTGTTGTCTGTCCTAATGTATGCTTGTGTATGACATGTGGAGATGATGATGAGTCATCATGTACACACACAAACACACCCTCACACACCTACACACACACACAGAACGACGGACAAAACAACCAATCTCTTAATCTCCTCCAATGTTCACGACGTTCACCTTGGCAGAGATAAAAATTGACAGTGGCATACAAAAGAACCTCTCTAATGATGCAGAAATGTGTTCTGATTTGGAACTGGCCACAGCCAAACACAAATCTAAAGTCTTTTTAATCACGCAATCAACAGCAAAAAACAACTAATAAACATAAATAAATTCAAACTTATACAAGTGATAAAACCAAAATAACACCAGCTACTCGCTGTTGTGGCAGCACCATAAAAACAATACTCACAAGGTTCATTTGATGCTCGTCAAAGCCGCTGATGAGAAAGACAAAATTCTCACACAGGTAACTAGCAAAGTAAAGATTGCACAGGTGCGACGCCAGAGCCCGGACAACTGAGTTACTGGGAAAAAACTCACGAACTCCAAACAACTGAAATAAAATCTGTAACAACACACCATTTTAAAGTCCATTCTGCAGGCAAATCCTGGATTACATGAGTTACGGAAGGTGGTGACCTTGGTACAGCTGACTGGGGTTGCCTAGCCGGCCGCTGCGCCAGCCTGTGTCCGCAGGCTGCACACGGTGGCCGTGCGGCAGGCGGCTCTGGTTAGTGACGAAAGCGCATTAGAGGCGTGCGCATGCTCGCGACGATGCGCTGTACAAATTG
>Ga0209367_1009057_pt1 | contig 13554 bp, 7 predicted proteins | sample WorMetLIZISLAND2_FD_187412 | JGI IMG/M metagenome (GOLD analysis project Ga0209367, IMG submission 187412) | Marine gutless worms symbiont microbial communities from Max Planck institute for Marine Microbiology, Germany - Olavius geniculatus... ... | reverse complement strand
GTACTGAACACACATGTCTTCAGGATGCTGAGCTTTGTTTCCAGAGTGATCGCCTTACTTTTCCAAATCTTGTCCAAGGCCTTCAGGTTTGCCATTGCCTTTGCCATTCTGACTGCTATTTCCTTTAAACTGTCGAACGGCATTGGACAAACTCCGTGTTCATATGAAGATTATCTTGTTTATAGTAAACTTGGCCGCATCTCTCAGCGTTTCCGATGTAGGCCTATAACTAGTTCTCTGTTAAAAAGCGAACACTTTTTACCCCGACCATTTAACTTCGAACTTGAAAATGTTTCCCGTGCACTAGATCACTGAAATTTTGCAAGCCTAAGTATAAGGCACAGGGCTAATTATTCGTGTAAAAACTTTCCCATACGATCTTCCGTTTAGCCACAATACATTCGTTACAGACGACAGACATTAATGATTTCGAAGGACCTAATTGAACTCCCAAAAATTTAAAGAAGGCGTTAGTGGAAAAATAGAAATTTTTCGGATTGTCGGTTGACGCGAACGCTTCAATACTGAACTGCGCCAAAATAGATGGAAATAGACCAAGCCAACATAGCTGAGAACAGAAACAGCCGTTGCGCGTCTCAGGAGCTTTGCTCAAATTACTTGTCCGGTAAAATGTATCGTTTAGCCACAATATATACGTCACAGACAACAGACAGACACAAGCCTGTGACTTAAACTGAGCCAAAAATTGATCGACGGCGGTTACGTTGACGGCTAGCCGAAATATTCTGTTCCTGCAGTCCGTCAGTTACTTACTGAAATAAAGTAATTGTTGATTGTTGTCATCGTTGACCGGAAGTTGAGCGATAAAATGTGAAGTTATGAGACTGGGAGCGAATGTCGACTGTTGTGGACGCGCCGATTGTAACGTGTAATTAGTTGCATAGTGACATTGTGTATTGTGATACGTTACATTAGCTGTGACACTTAGCACGCGATTTGTTAGCGCGTTAATACGAATAACACAATGAAAACATTCTGACAGGACATATACCCCAGTGCCCGGACCACAGGCGGGGCTACAGATGAGATAGTTGAGCCACCTACAGTTATGAAGGGTGTATACAATTTCAAGCTTACTGGTAGAATTTTGTGGATTAACACTGCGCTGTCGATGAACACCAGAATAATGACTTAACCCTAACCTTAGCCCGGTACCGGCCCTCTATTCTTAAGGTTCGTTCCTAAAGTCCATTATGCAGATACGCGCCACGGTACTAAGGTTAGGGATAAGGTTAGGGTTAGGTTTAGGTTTAGGTTTAGGTTTAGGGTCAGCCTTAGGCTTAGGGTTAGTGGGAATAGTAAACTTTTGGAATAGCAGACCTTCAGAATGGTGGACTTTTGGAATAGCAGACCCAAATCCCTTACTGACCATGGTTGCAAAATTTTTTTTGTACGCCCACTGACACGGTTGCCGTCAGTTTTAGGTTCAGTGTTAGTATACATGTGCCATTTGTAATTGTTTACCATAGCTGCGGGCTACTATTGCCGGTTTGTGTCCATTTCGCTGACTTCCAATTTGCCGAATCCCAAAATTTGCCAAGTCCCATTTTCAAACCATAACTGTAATTTTTCTTCATCGAAATTTTCTGAATTGCCAAATTCAAGTTTATTTAATGAGATTTGGCAACTTTCCGGCACTGAGGCCAAAACGTGCGCCCAGTGCACTCCCCCATCAGACCTTAAAGTTGTAAAGAGCTCTTATGGGCTGCCATGAACCTCTGAAGCACTGACCGGTGACCAGTGTATATTGTGAAGTTGTTAAAACCATGAGTTGCATTAATATTGTCACGTGTTGTTGGATTGCAGATACTGGTGACCACGTGCTGTTTAATAAGCTACACAATCTCCTAGTTAAAGGACTTGCTCGTGACACGGTGGAGTGGAAAAGGTAAAGAGTTGCACGTGCACTGTGATTGAAAAAACACCCATGTGGTAATTTTGATATACTAATAATCTGATGCTTTTTAGGCTGCCCATGCGTAATAATGGGAGCAATTATGTTTTTGCTTTGTTCTTTTACTTTATTTATTAATTTAATTTAATTTTTTATTTTTCACTTTTTCTCCAAAACTAGACAGCAGACCAGGACCAGAATTAGGGGGAAGGATGACTTTTATCTGGAAGGAATTGAGGCAAATTTTCAGTGAGGTTCGGTGAGTGGTTTTTTCAGCAACGGGCATTATACCACATTTATAATTGATGGCTTGAAGAATCGGCAGTCGTGGACCAAGACAGTCGGACTTACAGCACCGGGCAGTGGGCAGCCTCATGTTTGCCCTGCCTCGAATTTCTTTGGTTTTTTTGTTGGTTGCTGCTTGCTTGATAAGTTTAGTTTCACTGCTATGTTTGTTTGTTTCAGAACTTACGGCAGAGCATCAAGACAGTTGCGTGTGGCAACAAACTGTGTTCCGTTCGATCCTGACATAATTCCTCGTTTTGATGAGTGGGCGCTTGTTTCTCGGCCTTTCCTGCACACATACTGGACGTGCTGTGTAAGAATAACATTGTTTATGGATTACATTGCAGTTTATGCATAGTATTTTTTACCTGAGTGTACCTGGATTTACATCTGTAATTATTGTGTTATTGTATATTTTTTGTATAAGGAAAGGGAAATTTGCGTGGTTAAACCTGTAGCCAAAACATGCAATTCTATATTGCTGACACTATTTGGCAAATAAACAGACAGTGATTTTACCTGTTGTCAAATTTTTTTGGTGCTTGTTTTGCGCGAAAGCAGCTACTACTTTCAGCATGTCTTAGCTGTCCATTCGTTCGTCCATCACACGGGTGGATCAGTCAAAAACAGGATCACCAAATCTTCACTGTCGGCTGCTCGGAAGACTCTAGTTTCAGGAACCGTAAAGCTGTTACATAAATTCGAAGGGGGTCTCCATGAACAAGGGCACTAAATGAGTGGGGGGTGGGAAAAATTTGTGATTTTTAGCAAATAAGTCACTGTATCTCGATAGCGGTGTGAGATAGGGCCTAAGTTACTATTAATCACTAATAGGAAGTCGTACACTGGTTTTCAATTGCCACCGAATTTAGTGATCTCGGATGACCTTGAATGCTAAAATGGGTTTTTTGAATAGATTTTTTGGCGATTTCAGGCTGCAAGACACATTTCAAGAGTGAATTGCGCCGAAACCCAATTGAGATAGACATAGAAAAGCTGCCTGTGAAATTTTCAGCATTGAACATAGATTTCAACGGTCCAAATGTTGATTTTTTTTAGGTTCAAGGAAACCTGTGCATGAGGGCATCAAAGAGCGGTACTCCTGTAAAAGTTATTTTACTGTTGTTGGCTAGTCATTTGTGAAAATGGTTGCAGATAGGCATGGGCATGATGAGCTTTTCAGTCTTATCAACATCGATGACTTAGAAAGACCCTGAACTTCTGAAGTAAGGGGTTTTATTGATTTTTGCGATTTTCGGCTGCAGCGCACACTCCAAGAATGAACTGCGATGAAATGGCTGGAGATAGATTGACAGTTTGCAAACAGGAACTGTTATAGGCTTTCCCGCATCCTGTGAGCATTCGCTCAAATTTCTTGTTTGAAGTACAGATGCATATAATTATCTCCGTTCTTTGCGTGCATAACTTAAATTTTCCAGTGCATGACGAACATTTTTAAATCTGGGGTGGAATAGAGGTGGTGTATTGAAAATCTGTGATCTTCAACCAGTAAGTTGCTGTATCTCAGAAATGTTGATACAGGGCATTAGAGGCTGTTCTTTCATTGATATGCTATACAAATTGATGTTTTATTTTCTTACTTAATTTCATTGAATTAATTGTCATAAAATGTTGATCATGTATATGTGATAGGATGTGGACAGCTACAAAGCATCGGTGAAAGAGGACATTGCTGATTGGCTGACAGTCTTGAAGGAGAAGAATGCCATTGATTGGTTGATTGTGGTAATTACCGGCGATGATAACCGCGTCAAGTCAAAACTGCTTCGCAACTCAGTCTTCGACAAAGTCAAAGATGACTTCTGCAAACGCTACCCCGATAGGTGAGATCCACCCACAGTTTTTATGCAAAATTACTTTCACGTTCAGTGCCATGCACAATTATGAATTGTGAATTAAAGTATCTGGACCATTCCCCCTCCTTAAAATCGCCAAATTAATCGACCATCCCTCCAAATTATTTTAGACGAGCTTTGTTTCTCTTCTGATGGCTGTTGTCCATCTAAGTTTTATGGCTTGTGTGTTAACAGTGTTAATGTGTTTGCATTCAAATAATATTTATTCAGCTTGGGTTAATATTTAAGCTATGTCATGCCAAGACGTACCTTCTGCAATCCATGATAAGTGGTTAGTAATTAGTTATTTCATCACATCAGTAATGGCAATGTTGTGGCATGACGCCCAAACATCCAGCACCCAAATAGTTCGTTCTGGTGTATTGTGTTTTCCAGATTACACGCAGTGGCGTCATGGCCTGGGGTTAGGAGGTCAAAGTCAGTTACACGCCTTAGATTTTTGCCTGTTGGAGAATTGTTGTAAAATCTTTCTTTCTTTAGAAAATTTTTTTTTAAAAATGTAAAATTTTGGGCAACACCCAACTTTTGAGGATTTAGGAGCAGAATTGAAATTCCGAACAACCGTAATCTTTTCTTTTGGAAATTTGCAACTGCATGTCAGAAAGTTGCAATTTTCTGCTCCGCCAATTTTCTAAAACTCAATGATGTCGCTGATATTGGGATAACTCAGAGGCGATCAGTCAGATTTTGTTGGTGATCCGGATCAGTGTCTGGATTTTGGATAGGATGGATGGTGTGTTGTGTTTCCCAGGTGTGTTCAGTCCACGGTGTGTTGTGTTATGTATTTCCCAGGTGTGTTCTGCTATGTGAGCCGCTGCGTATGGACGCCCGCAGCTCAGAGTCATGGAGTATGATGTTGGGTCGGTTTCGCCAGCTGTTACTTTCTACCTACTCGCGCTGCATCGACCACTATGAGGAACACATTCGTGCCGAGCGTGAGCGACGGACTGAGCCCACGTGGAGCTTTTGTGAATACTTTGTACTGCAGGTTCTATTTTTTTACCTCACCTTACTTTACCTCTGGGGTGGACAGGCTGTTACCGAAATGACTAGCACTAGTTTGGAAGTAAGGATTCGACCAGCGCTACGACATCATTATGCATACCGACTTCGCTGAGGCTGTATTAGTTCGGCTCATTTCGAATGCAACCCAATGGCGCTGCTTGCAGAGCGATGTAACTGAACTGAACTGATATGGTTTGGTTTTTGATGAACTGACCAATGGGCGAGCAGTAATGCATTACAGTAGGCACTGTTTAACTGCATTGGTGGCCTACGTGACTACGCTCACGTACGCAATCAGCCAATGACTAATGAGCTCGCCCTGCTCACTTATTGGTCAGTTTGTCAGAAACTAAACCAGGTCAGTTTAGTTTAGTTCACTTCAGTTACGTTGCCTTGTGCGTGCCTTAAGATTACAGTAAATGGCTGTGAAGCAATAAACAGCTGTGAAGCTGAAATTGGTATTAAAGCTGAAGCTTAATCAGTACGTTAGCAGTTGGTAACGTGTAACATATCTGCTCTAAGATAGCTGGTTTGCACTTGATTGGTTTCTCTCCTATTGATAGTAGAAATCTTTTGGATCTTTGGAGAACTAAGCCTCGCCATCGGCTTTTTCTGTTTTTCAATTGCTTTGTTTGTTAGGAGGATTATACAAGAAGTTCATAGGCAGATTCGGTGGAGATTTCTGGGCAAGGCTAGACATGGCCTGACTTAGAGGCAATTAGATTCTGAGGTTACATACAGATTTGCTTGCGATCTGGATCAGTCACAGTCATCATCATCGTCATCATCATCATCATCAAATTCATTTCATAACCACAGTCGGCAGACCACAACGAGTTACAATACAATTTATCGAAAGTAGTCCATGCAAATAAATAGAAAAGTAAAACTGTTGTAAGAACAAATGCATATGATGAGATCAAAAAAGCAAAACTGCAGAATGTAAAGTACCTTTAAGGCAATCTATATGATGTAAATGTCAATACTCAATAACTGTTCTTGTTCAACATTCTTGTGCTATAGTTACAGTCATCATAAATAATCTTAAGTGAAAGTTCTAGATTATGACGTCTGAGCCTAAGATCATAATTATGATGGGCCTAAGATCATAATTATGAGTTGTTTCTTTGGGCAGCAGATAGTGGAGTGTGGTCTGGGTTATTTAGTATATTGCTGAACAGTTTGCCATCAGCGTCTTCAACGAGCTGCTGGATTGTTGGATCATCAGTTTGATATAACCCTGCACATACTCCGCATTGGATGAAGGCATCTAGACGCTGCCAGTCGGCAGTGGTGGAAAAGCCCCACCATGCACTGGACGTGTACATTAGTTTGCTGATGATCGGTGGACAGTCTGCAGCACGGAGTTGCACGTGTCATGGCTGCACAGAACACGGATCGCATGTAGTGACTGCGCACTTGAGCTGATGACGCCGCCGACATGCTTACTGACTGACGGTTCGCTGCTGATCGTGACGTTGAGCATCTTGAGAGACGTGACGCGCGCTATTCTGGCTATAGGCGATTGTGCATTTACTTGACGCCTGCACTTGTCGTGTGCAAATATGATTTCCAGCATTTTTGGGCAGTACAGCATCAGTTTTTTTTCTTTGCACCCACATCTTGGTGTTCTTTAGCTCGACAGTCCTCGAGTCTGTGTTGCACTTCTGAATGTCATCAGCGTAATTGCACGGATAGTTACCGGAGGTGCTGATGACCAAATCCCCTGCATTAACGCACTTGCTTGCTTACTTACATACTGTATCTCTCGTGTTTAGGAGGAGCTGGCATTCATGTATCAGATGCTGGGTCTGTATGAAGATTGTTTGGTACAGTATGATGAGCTGGACGCGCTCTTCACACAGTTTGTGCTCAACTACGCTGCCGGCGGTCAGTTTATTACAGTAACACCTGTCATAACCATAGAGAATAATTACCTCCGCCAAGTTTGTTATGTTCTTGCCAAAGTTCGTTTGTTTGTCTGTCTGTCTGTTAGCAAGATAACTCAAAAAGTTATCGACGGATCTTTCTGAAATTTTCAGCGAATGTCGGGAATGGCAAAAACTAGAAGTGATTCAATTTTGGGGGTGATCCGGAAGGAATCCTGGATTCTGGATCACTTTGAAATTTTCATTAACATTGCGTTAAATGGGACATAAGGGAAACCGCTGCCAAACCGAATATGGTGACGCCACCTGGCGAATGACATGGCGTTGGCGGAGGTCTGCGGTCTCTGGCTGCATTCTAGTTGGAATTGGGAGGGGCGGTTTTTTGGTTGGAAGGGCTGAAAATTAAGGCCGAAGGCCGAGAGCGAAGGCATTGGAGTTACTAGTCTACTGTGTGGTTGGGTCAACACAGCCTCCTACACTTAGCAGGATTGGAAACATTTGAGTATTAGCTTACGGGTTACGGGATGAAGGTCTAGTTTGGTTGATTGAGGTGGTGGTATGTTTGCTGGCTGCACCGTGGGTTTAATTGTTTGCTGACGCAGGCAATTGGTGACCGAATAATGTGCCATCGTATCACTAGTGACTGCAACTTCTAGGATTGTAAGAACTTCTGGTCATCAGTCTGACTCACGTAAGCAGTACTAGAGCAAGTACCAGGAGCAGTTAGCCTTCCCAGTACATTCTGTAGACAGAGCCCTGACCACACTGGCATGTGGTGACTTACAAAGTATTTGTGAGATGAGGTGTTAGAGTAGACACCTGATGACATCTGATTAGAGGACAGGTAACAGGTTTATCGGTAACAAATTTCGTTACCATGTTGCAGCCAAAAGACTGGATTATGACAACATAAAATATGCTGCTGTTTTATTTTTCTTTGTGGGCATTCTTTTTGTTTTCATCGACTCTGTCTTACTCTTTCCTGTGCCATTTTTTCAGTTATGGATCATCAAAGTATTTGTCACTTGTCTCCAGTAAACAGCTCAGAAACATTTTCTTTGATATCGCTTTTCTCTTCCTCTCTGGCAGTCGACTTTCCAGCACTGTACTTACAAAGAACCGTGATGCAACACATGTCCCAACCACCTTTTCTGTCTGTTCCTCAGTGTGTCCAGGAGTTCTCTTTTGTTTCAACTGTTTTAGCACCTTGTCTTTCTCTTTATGTTCCACCAAAGGATTTTACCGTTCGCACAGGAAACCACCTGGCAAGTGGCCCAACCCAGCAGCATGAGCAGTGCAGCCACCCACCCCCGCCATGCCCCGAGCCAAATGGGGCAAACGAGAGCCATCGCAGGGTTTCCAAGCCAGACAGAAAAACTGCAGTCCCGAACTACAGTGTGTTCGGTATCTACTGGAATCCCAGTCTGACCCATCATCCCCGCAATAGCCTCTCCAATGCTCCACCCAACCTCGAGACATGACAGGAACAGCGAGGCCACCCAGCGCAAATGACCAGTGCACAGATCAAGCAGGCACCAACCAAGCAGTGACCCATGGGTATCCGTTTGATCCTGTTAAGTCCCAGCTACTATAAGTCATGGCAGGAATAGCAAAAAGTGCAACTACCCCCGCTCACATGACTACATTGCCAGTCAGGTCACATCGCTCTGACCAAGATAGTACTTAGGGCTCACCAAAAGACTTGCGGTCCCCTCAGTTAATCACCTGGCAGGCGGCCCAACCTGTTCAGCAGACAAGCTGCATGAGCAGTGCAGCCACACCACCCCTGCCACATCCCAGAGCCAAACGGGGCAAAGTAGAGCCCGTGCAGGATTTCCAAGCTTGACAGGAAATTGTAGTCCCGAACTGCAGTGCATTCGGTATCTACTGGAAATCCCTGTCTGACCCATCATCCTTGCAAGAGTCTCTCCAATGCCCCGCCCAACCCGAGACATGACAGGGACAGCGAAGCTATCCAGTGCACACAACCAGATCACAGACCAGGCAGGCACCAACCAAGCAATCACCTGTCTGTAAGATCCCAATGAACCGCATCAAGGCATGATCTCAAATCAGCACCCTTTGCTGGCTGAGAGATCAGCCTTTCTTGAACTGCGACTGTTCTATGGTATAACCTCAAACCAGCACTTTAAGCTGTCTGAGGGGTCAACCTTCTTATGCTACTTCATAGAAGTAGCTACTGGGTACTGTTGGTCCACGGTTCCCTATTCTGTATTATTCGGCACAACCCTTCAGAGTCACCTCACAAAGGGCTTTCTCCATCGGCCAGCCGGAGAACATGCCCTTATACGCTGTAGTACCACCAGCGCTGGAAATGTAAAAGATCAGTATGTGTTGTACAGAGAATGCTCGTTGGCTAAAGCAGTTTGCCAATCACCCAGCCACCCACTGGGATGGTTTATGCCTGTCATCGTCCATCGTTGCATCAAAGCGCAAGTTGCTACGTCGCGGAGACGCATCATTAATCGATCTGCGTAATTACCTCTTCTCTCGTCAATGTCACATCCTGCTGCAGCTGCGTCGACCTGTGGAGATCTGCCAACGTTCCACACCATTCATCCACAACTGTATCAAAGAACTTCGCATTCTTAAGGTCGGTTTTTAGTCTGCAGTGTGTTTTTCTGATAAAGGATCCTCAGCATTATCGATTATAATTTGCACTAGAATTGAAAGATCCTTCTGTTTCTCCAGGTAGTGCAGAAACAGATGTAGGGCGAGGTGGGAACTTGAGTAGTCAGTTTGATGGTCAGTGGCATCAGGAATATTTGTGTCAAGAATTACTAAAATTTGATTATCTTGTTTATGTTGCAATCAGTAATGTTGAGGATCTGTTTTGAGACACAATGTAGTTTGTATAAGAAATCTGTTTTAAAACACTGTCTAGCAAAATGTGTAACATTATCACTTTGTCGAAAATTATGTATTATGAACATATGTGTTTGATAAAATGCAGCATTTTGGTCTGGAAAATGCTAGAAATTGTTATTTTTGGTGCTAGAAAGTTGTGGCAAATGATATCAATGGCAAGTGTGTACAGATCCTATAAATGCATGAAGATTGAGGACTAGTCACTAGCTGTGACACCTGTTCATTTTTGGGTAGTAAATTTTGTAGATGCAAGTTCCCAAAAGCATCAAATGGGTGGAGGTCTGGGGTAATGTCATAACTTGTAAACTTTTCCAGCAACAGCGAGGTCTAAGAGGATGGAGCCCCGGTTCATAGGACAATTTTATGCACCTTATAAAACACTGAAGTGAATACAGTCTGCTTCAGCAAATAGTCATTTTGACCAACTGTCAAGCTTTACGACAGGTTGTGATGCTGATGTTGCATACATTTCAATTTTTTTTTCAACTCAAAGTCAGGGCAGCTGTTACTGTTGATTATTACCAGTTTAGGACTCTGTAGTATGGACAGTAATTGACGGCTGTGGGCATCTGCGATCTGCAAGCCGTGGTCAACTGCAGGTTCCATGGTTCAAGATGGCAACTTACGGAAGCCGCGCTTTTGAACATGCCGGTCCATCTACTTGGAACGCTCTCCCGAACACTCAAATGCAGCTCACACTGTTTTCCTACTTTCAGATGTGATACATTTTACTTTTTATTTTGCTAGCACATTGGGCGTTCAAGGTTGTTACAGTTAATGCGCTGTATAAATTTCTTACTTACGGCAATTGCTGCCTCTGCTGTAAAAATGTAACGACCTATGCTGTGCTTGTGTCAGATCTCGCTGCCTGCAGGTGCCCTGGACTGCTGGGTTTTCCTCACGTGTATGGAAGTGCTAGACATCTGTGCTAAGAGCAGCTCCAGTAGTGTCGGCTCTGGCGGTGGTAGCGATGCTGATGGCGGTTCATTGATTGATGTTTACTCCACACACGTTGCTGCCCTCTACGACTGCGCTCACCGCAAGGTCTGTGCCTCCAGTTCGGTTCACTTTAGTTCGATTATGATGTAGGAGAAAAGCTATAACAAATCATGCTGCGGTAAGTTGATGCCACAGGTCTGCTGAACGGTGAAGTATTAAGATGGCCACAGAAACAGAAAGGCAACGAAGATAAATCTTGGCTGTTGGTAGCGAGTTTTAGACTGCAGACTGGGTGATCATGACAGTGTCATGTTGACTCTATTGCATACTGCTCTGTAGTACTGCTTTGCGCCCTGATTCTTTCTGAGACTTTGGCGGTTTTTAAATCGTTTACTTACTTACTTACTTCATCTTAGCTGCATATGCAAGAATGATAATGGTGCTTGATAGTGCTTAGAAATCCTTGAAAAGTGTTTAAATTTAGTTGTAGGATTTTGGACAATTTTGGAAATCTTGGTCCTTCTGCTGGCATTGGGTAGCTTGTTAAGTTGGAAGTTCTGTGTCCAAGTTCTGGTAACTATCGTGATTCTGTGATATTTGGACAGTATAACGACCTAAGCTGTATAGCAGTTATATGGTATTGTTGTTTATGCTTGCGGACTTCCAGTCGCAGTGCATGGGGCAGGTTCCAAACCAGGGAACATTTGTGTTGCAAAGCTGCTTCAAAAGTTCTTAAATTGGTGAGCAACAACAGGGGGAAGCCTGCCATGGTCTTGCAGTGTAAACTGGTGCCTGGCTGAGGGCTGAGGACTCATGAAGGACTTAACATGTTTTAATATTGGCAACAGCTTCTGTCGGCAGCAAAAGCCTGCCATATCTTTGCAAGCTTGGCAGCTTTGGCTGAAGAATACCGTCAGCATGTTGATCATCTGACATCAGTGGTTTATACGTCTACAGGCAAGACACAGGGGCGATGACACAGCTCGTGTTGTGTCATATCACTGTGGTGATGGGTGGCTGTTAGTTAGAAGACACCTTTCACGCCAGTCTTCACAAATGTTGCTGCCTTTACTAACAGCGCACAAATTGCAAGTTCAGAATTTAGCTGATTCTGTTCACCAACTTATGTGCTTTTCCAGAGTTACTACAGATTAGGCTCAGCCGGCACCCACATGTAGAATCTCTGGCAATTGCTGTTCTGTTTTTTTAAAGGCTGGGTTCTGTTTATTCATTCAACAGTGTCAAAATGGCAAAGGAAGTTGGTAATTTTGGACTTTGTTGCAATAAAATATCCAGTCAAACAAATAGGACTTGCAGTCTGTTGTTTGGTTTAGGTCTACAGCATTCACAATTTGCTTTTTCTGATGCTATTGTGCATAAGCTTTCATCTATAGTTTTTGTCTATTCAATCTGTGCTGTTTTAGTGCACTGTAAATACAAAGGGTATTGAGTGTGTTCTGCAGATGTCATCTGCTACACAACTGTTAACATTTCACAAAGCTTGGCTATTGCCTGATAGCTAACTGGAGATCAGCTTCATTATGCCAGCTATTTTAATGGGCTATGCTACGGGTCTTGCTTGTCTGTTTCATCCTTCTGTCTGTCTCTTCAACCCATGCCTGAAAACGAAGGGGATGCATAACTAAAATTGGTATTCAGCGTTCTACAGGGCATGAGAGGCAGAACTGAGTCAATTTTTAGCTTGACATGTCAAAGGTTGGCATTACAGTTATGGTTAGGGATTAGGTTTGCAGGGCTTTAGACGAACGCCGGACGGCTGCATAATATGTTGGCACTGGAGCAACGTATTTTTCTCTAGTTCTTGGTGGGTGGGTGTGGAGTATCTCTGTGCTTAATTGCAGTATTGTGACTGTTGCTGAGTTTGTGATGTTGTCGTGTAATCCGCTGTGCAGCTATGGCAGTGAGTGCTGCAGTTGTAGAGCCAGTCTAGGTCATCTGTGTGGCAATGCATCTTCAGCAGTAATCAGAGCAACAACTAGTTTCGACGATACATATATCTCTGTCGCAGATGCAACTCTACTGCCACTGTGACTACTCGGACTTTAAAAAGGGGGTTTGACTTTGCTTTTGGGAAGCGGCCACACATTTATTCGTTTCGGTTCAGTTCAGCAAGAGTATTTTATACACGCAAGTGTTATAATGGAAAGTTATGACGGCTGCGCTGATGCGTATTAGCTCCGAGTAAACATCACTGTCTTCAGATGGCTGATGAAATGTCCAGTAGTTAATGACGCAGCCTTTAGCTCCGACGGCAAACTATTCCGCACAGTGATGGGCCAGCGGTTGACTCGGAAGAGCATTTAGCCTTCCCAGTACATTCTGTAGGCAAAGCCCTGACCACACTCGCATGTGGTGGTGACCTTGCCTTACTTTACCTCCGGGGTAGGCAGGCTTTTACACCTGCCCAGTGCTGAGGCTGTATCGGTTCGGCCCAATGCACGTCCCCGAATGTAACCATAAGGTTACAGGTAACGGCTATGAAGCCATAAATAAATGGCTGTGAAGCCATAGTCGGCTGTGAAGCCCTAACCAGCACAAAAGCACTGGTAACGTGTAGCAAATCTGCTCTCACGGGTCTGGTCAGCTGTTAGTTAGCTCCTATGCTCCAGATTTTAGAAATCTTTTGGGTCATTGGTGCAAAGCTCCACCACCACGACCATGGTGGGGATGTGATGGTGACTATTTGTTAACATTTTATGCATCATTTTCCATTTTCATCCGATGGGGCTTTGGT
>Ga0209367_1009056_pt1 | contig 13555 bp, 5 predicted proteins | sample WorMetLIZISLAND2_FD_187412 | JGI IMG/M metagenome (GOLD analysis project Ga0209367, IMG submission 187412) | Marine gutless worms symbiont microbial communities from Max Planck institute for Marine Microbiology, Germany - Olavius geniculatus... ... | reverse complement strand
TGCATACGCCGAACGCGCATTGTCGACTTAGGGTAGGTCAACATTAGCGCTTATAACTTGGTTCGTGGTGGACGGATGTTCACAATTTGTTTTTGTTCAACGGCGAAAAGATCGCTCTCGTCAACGCCGTTTAGATTATGTCGTTATCTTTATCGGTTTCAGAGATATTCGCGGTCAAACCCGAAAGTTGTCGTAAAACGTACTGAATTTTGGACTTTTTTTGCCCTCCAAATATTTAAAAGGGGGGGCGGTGCCCCCAAATTTCGTACTTGCGTTAACACCCCAACATAGAGCCGCGTCACGTGCCAAAGTTTTGTCGGGCTACACCCCCTAACTCCGAAGTTATGAGCGCTCCTTTATTGCATTTTAAGTCAATTTTTGACCCCCCTTTGAAAAAGTTGTAAGGGGGCCCCCGTCCCCGATGAAGGGTGCGCTGGTAAGACTTGGTGATTCTCTAGCGCGTGTAAAAATTTGGGGGCGCAGCACTCCCTAGGGGCCGAAATATGATCTTCCGAAAAATGCACTTTGAGTGGGTACGATTCAACATCGAGATCTCCAAGGTTGCTGGACCAAACTTCACCGGACTTGTTTCGCCTAACGCGGGAGGAATCGCTGTCGAACAAGTAACTCACCAATTTTGAATATCTTCATCCGTTTCGGAGATATTCGCCGCCGAACTTCGAAGTCGTCCGAAATCAGGCCAAATTTTGCATATTTTTCGCTTCTGAAATTTTTTTGGGGAAGGCCCTTCGAAATTTTGGACCGGCATTATAAAATTCGGCCTAGTACTGAACATCGCGCAAAATTTCACGCCGGTCGGCCCACGCATCTCGGAGATCTCGCGATTGGAAAAAAAATTTTAAAAAAACATCTGGGCTAAAACTTGAGTCCGCTCCGCAAGCTATCGCGGACTAACAAGTCTTGTTGGCATGTTATTTTCTGTCCTATTTTTACACAATAGAACATAACATGAAAAGATTTTTTGCGTAATTAAACAGCATCTTCATGATTAGGAGTGTACTCTACATCAAAAAGTATTCTTTCCAAGTACTGCAACATTTTAGCTCTAAATTATTGCAATACCACATGCAATACTAAACATGAATTCAGTATTGCAATACCTGTTGCAATACTAAGGAGTAGTGCAATACTTACTGCAATAATTGCAATACTGCAATATTAACGACCCTGCTTTATACACATAGCAAACGATCCAATTAGTTTACACATTAGCCTACAGGTACAGCTGCATGGTTGTCGGCTACAGTGGCGTGACGGTCGTGGTGGGCGCGAAGGGGGGGGGCAAAAAACATTTCTTTTCTTTCTAAAGTTTAGCCTGTCCCGAAATTTTCTTCCTAAATATAAGATTTAGGCATAAAACCCCCATTTCTGGTAAATTTAGGGCTGAAATAAGTAAACTTCTGTGCACCCATAATCACGTTTGTCAGAAATTTGCAGCTGTCTGTTGGTGAAGTGCAACTCCATGTCTCCTTACTTTTTTAATCGAAGAAGTTGCCGGTCAGCAGTTTTGTCGAAAAATGCACCATGGATTCCCGATTTCCGATAACATTGTTCATAGTCATGGGCCTACAAAACTCAAACGAGTACCGCAATCAAGTAATTGCGTTTTCTATTGAAACCCTGTTTATACGCTAATCTGCTGTCATGTCTTGTTGATCAACATTTTTTCTTTCATTCAGTTCACCCGGCAAGCAGCAGCAGCAGCAGAAGCAGCAGCAGCTACGGAGCAGGACAATAATCAACGGACTCGCGGTCTACAGACGAAAGCAGATAACTCGTCGTCAGAAAGTCGACGTCATCGTGATTTCAATATCACGTCAGCGAGCGGCGACGCAAATTAACGGAATCTCACCCTAGACGGTGTTTTGGTGCTGGGTAGAGGACTAGGCTATACAATATACATCTACAAAGGCGCATCAAGCTATCAGCGATGTTTTGGGAGCGATGACAAGTGAGAAGAAAAAACTTTATTTCACCACTCAGCATTAGCGACAGTGAAATACGCAAGCAAAGCAGACGTCAGAAACAGCATCGCCAACTCCATAAGGTCTCAAATATGACTCAATAAATACTGTTAAAATAATGTGTTGTTCGCCGGATATTAGTTCTACACCGTGTCCCAAAAAAACTGTACCAGTGTTATTTTTTGAATGACTCCATAAAGCATTGGCCGATTTTAATAATTTTTGGCAAGCAACATCAAAAAGAAACATGTCGTAAATGTGTTTCGTCGTCCGGTATACAGATCTCTTGGGTCAGTAAACTCAGATATCTTGGTGTTTATATTTTAAAATCTCGCACGTTTAAGTGCTGTTTATCAATCAACAGAAAAACATTTTACCGTTCTGCAAATGCTGTTTTTGAGAAAGTTGGCCGCTTCGCATCAGAAGTATCTTGCAACTTATTAATAGGAAGTGCTTACCTAATCTTTTTTATGGTCTAGAGGCATGCCTACTGGTCAAGTCAGAGCTTTCCTCCTTAGACTTTGTTGTCAATAGGTTTTTTAATAAAAAATGTTCAGAACAAGCAACATGGATGTTGTAAGACAGTGTCAATATTACTTTGATTTTAAATTGCTTAGTACGTTGTGGTCTGATCTGTAAAGAGGTTTGAGGTAAATATGCGACCTGCGGGGGCAGCTTTGTAGATTATGGCAAAAGTTTCAGATAATGATTATTGTTGGTATTATTATTATTATTATTGCGTGTTTATTTATTTTCTTTTCTTTCATTATTGTTACTTGCATGTATAATTGTATATGTGTATATGTGTTAACCCACCGTTCTTTCGATGAATAAAAATGTATACACTGACTAAGCTTATACACTATAGCCTACCTTGTGAAATACAGACATCGTGAATAATGCATAGCCCAGCCGTCAAAATGCTGATTGTTATTTTACGACTTTTTTCTTTATTTAGAATAAACAATTTTTTCCACAATTTAACCATCGAGTGTTAAAATGACAAAACGCAATTATATAGTGAAACGAATAACATGATATCAGGAAAGAAAATATCCACCAATTTTAAGCGCAAGTTGCGTAACAGTTTACAGCGTGCTTTTTTGAGTTGTGGCATCAGGTCAACAAAAACGATGTATGCCTTACACTGAGAATGGGTCTTCAAATTTGTATGCAGTCTTCTTTGTACACTAAAATTTTTAAAACCTCTAAAGGAACTCAACATAATAAGATTTAATGTTGCCGATTTTCCAGCAGCAACAGTCGTCGAATAAGCAGAACTCAGTCGCAAAACATCAGTCTATACGCTTTTTAACGGCGACAAGTGCAATGTCTGACACTTCGAAAACAGCAAAAATCATAAAAGGTGATATCACTCACCATCACATCGCCTAACTGTCAATGTGCTGTTGAATAAAATAATATTATCTTTTAATGATTTTTGCTGTTTTCGAAGTGTCAGACATTGCGTGTCGCCGTTAACAAGCGTATAAACTGACTTTTTGTACATTTATATTTGCTGTTTTATTACTAAAATAATGTCTTATCTGTTTTGCACTGTGAAGATGCAAAAGCCTCAAAGAGTTTGGAATCAAGACTAACTTCCTGAAGTCACATGACATCATCGGTCACGTGACCATTGGACTTGCCGTGGGCTTTAAAGATTTTGGGGTATATGGAAATTAAAAAATTCGTTAGATTTCACCCCTTTGTCGAGAAGCCCCTAATGGACGAATTTGCACGAAATTTTGCACAGGGCGTCGTCTCGCGGATGTAATTACCTGCTTCGAATTTTTTATCGATCGGTTGAGAGATATCGAATCTGCGCGGGGTCGAATTTTGCCATTCTCCATTGACTTAGTCGGTCGCCATTAACACGGGGCTGCGTTATCGCGCGCCTGTGATTTCTGCAGTACTGAGCGTTGGCCTGGACAGACGGTTAGTGAGCGAGTGACGTCACACGGTGGTGATGCAGGAAGTAAGAGATCGTCGTGCCAATGACTCGCAGCCCGCGCAGTCAACTTGATCCGTTCATAGCGCTCACTGTGTCACGGCGCCGTGAGACTCACTGCTTCCTTCATCAGCGACTCACAGTCCAACGACTGGCACTTTTAAAAACGTTTTAAACGGTATGGCTTTTTATGGGAAACCCATCTCAAAGCTACGGTGCTTCACCTGCCATATGGGATCACACTGTGTTACCTGTCACCTGACATAGATGCACGTGCCCGGCCGCAACCTCAGCCAGACAGGCCGGTAATCGATATACCTAACCCGGTGGGATGAAAGGCTAAGTTGACTTTGGTGTTAATTATATATCGAGATGGTTTATTTGTCCGCAGGCAGTCTAAGTGTAAAAGGTAACCACTTGATAACGACCCTACCCTGGAGTCGAACCAATGACGTCCGAATTGCAAGTCCAGCTCCTTATCGTTACAGTACTAAGCCACCTAAACAAAAACCTGGTGGGCCATGGCTCTCGAGTTCAAAAAGGCCCGGCCGCCCGAGAGCGACTAACGTGTATTTCGTATTGCGCCCTCATAAACCAGAAAAAAATATGAATTTCAATTATGTTAGTGGTGTTAATGATGCATATCAGTCAGTTCACGTTGTGCTATGTAATGAAATTTTAAAATTTAAACATAAATTTAGTCTTCGTGCCGGACTTTCTGATGTTATTCTGCCGTGTTGCTTGTTTAAGCTCATATGATTTAATGTGTGTTAGGCTTACCATTATGTATGGTGAGCAGAGTTCAATAACCTAAAATATATCTCGTTAGACGTGCCAAGTCGTTTCATGCCGGTTATGGCTCGCAGTACCAACTGATCACATGGAGAAGGTCGTGAAATTGAAATCGTCGTCAGTACGGACTCTGACAGGCAGCACTGAACGTGAGCTAATCTCGGTTAGCAAGCACTGTCAAGGGCTCAAGGCATCTTACTTTCTCCTCCTTTCTTCCACGCACTCGCAATACGAAGCCACCGTCTTCGTTCCAACTAAACACCTGTCTGTCTTCATTTCCGGTCGCTTCAACGGTCAACCTTACCCTAGTAAGCTTACTTCTTCCCACGCCCGTCGCTTACATCTTTCCTTTGTTTCTGGCATTATTGTTACCGCATGCTCAACTCCATCCGCGCCAATAGTAATGGTCGTTGAGATTTTTTTCTACGTCTGGCTTCGGCAGTTTCGTGTTATTAAAACAACTTCATTATACACGTACCGGGTTCGGAAATACACGAAATTTTAATTAGCGTCAAAGTAATTAATGTTTCGTGATATGATCTACAAGTTAAAGCGTACACTATTATTATTCTTTTCATAAAACCGTAGCTCTCGGATATTAATTTTGTTGCTTAATTGATTTGAGAAATATTTTTGTCATAAGCAAAAAACGAGATCATTGCCGAAAAGACTATCGTCAAAATCTTTTTTACATTGTGCAGCTTAAAATAGTTTCGATGTCTTGTGGTTTTTTGTAAAGCACGCAACCAAATTCGGCGGTTTTCGACCACACTTAGGCCTAAAAAGTGTCGCTACCCTAAAATGCAGTGACGCATTTATAGACTTTAAGAAAAAGAAGGTCCATAGGATCTGGGGTAAGAGCACAGTAAGCTGTGCAGGAAGCTTTTTTGTTAACTGATATGTTATGATTATTCTATTCATGTTTCAGAAAGCAAAATTGTGCAAATTTTTAGCGCCGGTGAAGCCATATCAGGTAATTGGCCTCATCTAAATACACCACTATAGGCGTATACAAAGTGTAAGGGCCTATATCTGTGTGTCTGTTTCTGTTGCTGAGAAATTTAGCTGCTGTTGCTGATGACAAGTCTGTCTGCTTGTTGAGATGACAAACGGTTTCACGGCTGAGCGAGGTCAACAGACGTCGCCACTAGCTCGCCAGTAGCTGACAAAATGGCGTGTTATCCGCTAGGGCAGGTCTAGCTGCTGTTGATCGGCGACGTGGAATCGCTGACATAGACACCCGGACACTTGGACGACGTGGCAAGTGTCCCTCCCACTGTGTGACGTCACGCCCCCTCCCCAGACAGTGACGTCATGGTCAGTCAGTCGCTCGGCGGGAACTGACCACTGACTGCTGACCAGCGAAAGACGACGGATTTGATGCGTGGGCGGGACTGTTCCACGGTGATCACGTGATCAACGATCATTGATGCAAATCACTTGTCACTAACGGCCGACTCTAAGAGACTGCGAGTTGTTGCGCGTGACGTCGCAATTCACACATTCTGACAGAAAATGAGTGGAATTTACACTGCAGCCGTAAACGTTCTGTATCGGCGGCGTCGTGGTGAGAAAGTAAAAATTCAGCATTTTTGGATAAATTTTTTTCAGACCAAAAATTTTCCGACAATTCTTCAAAACCCCAAAACTGAGGGAGGGAGCCAATGTTGCCTCTGCCTCTTACCTGCAAGGACATTACTGTTTTGTATTATGATCCAGTTTACCATGGTCGATTAAGGTCCAACTGTCGTCACTCATACGATCCGTGTGCAAATTTCGTTATCCACCATTATCCATCTCCTGGCACCAGCAAATATACAAAGGTGACGACGTAGCCAGTTTTTAAACTTTTTAACCAACTATGCCAGTAAAATATTGCCTTTTCAAAATATTTTTGGCTACCTGCAGGCGAAATCACTTTATTCATAAACGACAAAAACTAGTTTTGCATTTACTACAATTAAGTCCTATCATTTTCAAACAAGTTTTGATCTATTGCATAACTGATGGAAAAAAATAGTTGTTTTATGGATTGTGGTTACATGTAAAATGTTTTAGTGAAACATTTTATTTTAAGCCCTACATAATGTGTGTTTTGTTTTCAATATGTGTTCAGTGTTTTAAAAAATTATGCGAGCTCTTGAGCAGTTTCGCGACATTTTTTTATTTTAAACGTGACCATTGTCACTGGCCTTACCCACCGAAAACTCCATCGTTTTGAAATGACGACGTAGAAAGTCTAACAAATTCTTCACTTGGGGTCGGCCAATGTTTAGACTACCGTGTTATATATCTCAGATCATGGTGCAGACCTATCCAACTACTACAACTTTCATTGGGAACAATTCGCCATAGCTAAGTTTTACCGGCTATATAGCAGGTAGGGGATAAAACATTTACTTTAAACTAAGTAAACCAATGATAGCCAATTTACATCTACGACGCCGACGCGACTCAACTGTTGTATTCACATTCATGGATTAGTTTTTCTTATCGTTTCATTATGCATCTCCGTCAGCTGTCTTATTTTTTTCTTTTAACACTAATGTAGGCTATAGTTTATCCGAATATTTAGTTTATCTTTGTCTATCCGCTCTGTTTTGTCGGGTTTGCATATGTTTTCTTGTTTTTATGTTATTGTTTCTGTCTGTCTGTTTTGTCTGTCTGTCTGTTTGTGTTCTATAGGCTTTGCTGCGTAAATTAAAATGCATGTAATAAATATTAGAAATGTAGGGATATGGTTAGGGATAAGGTTAGGGTAACTATAGGCCTAGTGTACCCTTTTCCCTTCCCCTCATCTGTGTCCCTGGCTGTGAAAGAAGAAAGACGACTGCGTGGTGCACAGTATCCAGTGTGTCGACGCAGGCTCAATATCCCATGCAGCACCGCGCGAGCGCTGAATTTATTAAACGCAATATCCGATAGCAACAGGAACTGCGATCCAGCGCCAGCATCGGGCGCCATTGACTTCCCGGCATGCTTTGGCCGTGTCGAGGTCTACCGTATTTCACGTTGTGAGTCGGTCGGCGCATGCGCACACGGACTGAGTGAGCAGTCGCCGCCCGTCCGTCCGTCAGTCTGTCGCTTTTTGTTAATAAACGCGTCGCCAATGCTGACGCCTGCCGGTCGGATGCTGAGATATGTGGATTTCAAGACATTGCTCCGCTGTATGTGGATCCGCTACTATACTAGCAGATGTGTCGAGACTTACCAGCACACTGTGACAGACTAAACATTTATTTAGATCTATAGGCTTTATCGCCGTATGGGCGACTATAGTTTATCGGTATACTCTGCTCCCGCGTTCCTTAATTATTTTACATGGCTTTTTCGCCCATAACTTTGTCAAATTAAAGCGATATCAGCATCGTCAATTTATATCCAAATTAGAGGATGCCATTATTTTAGTGCGATGAAGGTGGGCTCTGGGAAGGGTTCTCCCCAGTCGACCGAGTATCAGGTTGTCGTTCACCAGCGAAAAATCGCAGCATTTTTTTTTGGGGGGGGAAGCAAAGTAATTAAGTACCCCGCTTAAGATTTTCTATGGGACATTTTCTCATGTCTCTTATTGGAACGACGTTCATGGTAAATATGCATTGATACATCACATATACAGTGTGTCTCAAAAAAACTGTCACACTTTGTCATTGTTCATATCTTTACCAAATAGTAACCGATTTTCAACATTTTTTACTGACACACTTTGCAAACAATTTGCAATAAAGTAGTTATTGAATATCTCACCACACTTTAACTGTGTTGCTACAGTACTTTGTAAAATATAGATATTCAAAAATCACTATAATCAGAATTTTTACATTACAAAAACGGGACCACTGTGTATGAACTGCTAGACTTAGTAGTCCAGGAAAACCAGAAACAAGCGTATCTTTCAACACACCAGATACCCAAAGAGATGTTTCTAACACTGTGTAGCATCGTAAAGATCATTCACTGCTATCTTAATCTGAAGTGTCTTGTTCGTTTACAAATGTGATTGTTGCTTATTGCTAGTTTTTCTTACATTTATATTTTACAAAGTAGTGTAACAACACAGCTAAGGTGTGGTGGGATATTCAATAATCACTTCATTGCCAGAGACTGTGCCAGTGAAAAAAAATTGAAAATCGATTAATATTTCGTGAAGATATAGAAAGAACAATGTGCCCTTTTTGAGACACAGTGTACATTATTTTAACGTGCAGTTATAATCAGAGAACTGAGGAGAAGTTTTGAGAAATAGCATTTGTTTAGTGTTTTACTTTCGCGGCTTATCAGCAAAATGCAGAACAGGTCGCCGATCTTTCGGATGTAGCGGATTTCGGTCCGCGAGCAGAGTGATTCGCTGTCCACAGATTCGTGGCCGCGAAGCGTTTCGCACGCGTCGCCCGGAAGAGGGCAGCTCGAGGTCACGTGATATTGAAATGCCGAGTACCAGCCTAGTCTTATAGCGGTCTGTGACAGCTGTCGCCAGTGCCACAATGTGGCAGAATTCGTCGAACTGCGTCCGATATTTCGTCAGTTTGAGCGCAATCAAACTCTATTGAAACTGTCCCCTCCGTATAACAATTACATCTGGATTGACGATATATCGTTTATTGATAAACGTCCACTAATATTGACTGTGGCGTTAATATAGCGCTGTATAAATATGAAAAAAACGTTTATTTATAGTTCGTATAGTGTCTATTTTATTATGGAAATTAAAAAAAAGATAATGTTTAGCACCGTTCACATATAAACAATTGCGACAGACAAACCAAAATTTAATAATGATCCGACCAAACCAAAAAATAGAAACGGTTGAAGCTGTGAATAGCTGGCTCTTCGTTGAAATCCATCTCAGGGGTACGGAGCGCCTCCTTCCATATGAGACACCACCTGCCATATCCGACAAAAGTAGGCCTAAACCCGACACGCCTTAACCGCAGAAAGGCAGACTGGTATTTGATTTACTTACCAAGGGATGAAAGGCTGAGTTGACTTGATTCAAATACACTATTCGTTTGCCAGGAATTGAAAATACAACTTTATTCTGTTTGATCGCTATTTTTGGCAATTTCTTGGGCACGTGACTAATCTGCTACAAGTTCCAGTATATTATCATACGTCTACGTAGGTAAATGATTGCAAGTTTTACTTGACCGACATATTGGAGTGTGACATCATCGTGACTTGGTGACGTCACTCGCTATGCGACGTCAGCATTCATATAGAAAACGACTTGAGTCGTGACAGAGTCGACACGCACCACTCAGGGCGTGTAAAACCGCCATGTTAATACTCAAAGTGTATAGAAAAATTCTGCAGTGGGTCCGAGTCTGAGTCTGAGTCTCGCAAAATTAGAACTACAGCCCGACGTAGGTATGGGTTGCCACTTTGCCATACTGGATCATTGTGTTGACCGGGCGGAGCCTGCAGTCATCATCGTCAGAACTGGAGACAAAAAAAGTCTTTTCAGTTCACCAGGTGTCACTAGTCAACGGTTCGGCTTTTAGAGCCGCCGCAGCTCATTGCCGAGCGTTGGTCGCTTGTTGTCGTCGCTGTGAGGTTGCCCAGCAACGGCAACATTGCGAAGAATAAGCTTATGCGCATAGACCGATGTTTTGTTGCGGTGGGAGCTCATCCCGTGTGCAGAACTTTGGGCCGGGGAAGGTTGAAGCTAACTAATGCAGCATACTCTCTGTCGGAATTGGATGGCCGGGTACTTTAACAAGCAGTGCATTTAACCTACTATACATGGTGCTGCAAAAAGTGGACCCTTAAAGATTTTCGCTGTTTTCTCAGCAACCGGTTAAAATTTTAAGCTCAAATTTTACAGATTTATTTACAAAAAAACCTTCTACATTTAACTGCGAAGTGAAATGTGATTCTGTTGAAAAACGACGAAGTTATAGACGTCTTATCATGACCGCCTACCGATTTTTCATCATTCAAAAATGTTCCGGCTACAACACACATTTAATAACATCGTTGAAACAACACAGTTAAATAATGGTCAGATGCCAGAATTCTATTGTCACTGTAAATGTTCAAAATGTTCACCGCCAGCTCCAAGCTACAACACCAGCCTCCAGTCGCCTTATTTGAGAAATCTTTTAGGCCTACAGCCTTGTCGATCAGTCCCTGTGGCAAGTTGCCCCAGATAAACTGAAGCGCTTCCTTGAGTTCGGCGCTTGTTTTCGGTTTTGTTTTAAGCTTGCGGTAAGCCTCCAACATTGCACCATACGTGATAATCCATTGGGTTAATATATTCGGCGAATTTGTAGGCCATTGGTCTTTTGTGATGATATCTGGACAGCTGGCCCGCAGCCAGTTCTGTGCGCTGCGTGGCGTTGCGCGCTGTGTGTGCTGACGCGCCGTCCTGCTGGAAGATGAATCCGGTGGGCAGCCGGCGATTGCTTTGAAGAAACGATAATTTAGTGATAATTTATAAACAATATAAATTACTGTTTATCAAAACGTCATTGTGACGTCATCGGCAGTAACGTGTAACCAGTTTTTAAAAATTAAACAGCATTTTTAGCTTGAACATTTTAATGCTGAAAAATCGGTAGGCAGTCATATTGAAAAGTCTATAACTTCGTCGCTTTTTAACAGAATCGCATTTTACTTGGCAATTAAATGTAAAAGGTTTCTTTTAAATAAAACTTTAAAATTTCATATCAAAATCTTAAACGGTTGCTAAGAAAACGACGAAAAACTTTAGGGGTCCACTTTTTGCCGCACCCTGTACAGTACGTCAGTATGCCAGCAGTCGAGTCCTGCATGCATCACAGTCCCTATGGGCAGAACTCACCGTTTCTTCCCTAGCGGTGGTTGTATCAATCGCGGACGTTCATTCTGCCTACCCATGAAGGGATGGCCAGGCTGAGTTGGCGCAGAGTAACAGCCATGCAACAAGCATATATTGTCAGAAATTCAAAATTTACGTGACTAAAATATTAACGTAGCCAGTAAGCGAGACAATAATATTCACACTACAACGGGAGCATGCGACCCCAAAAATTCGATGTGCATTGAAACTACTGAAATTACCTGCGTGTCGCATAGGATTTTTACCCATCCCTTTACTGCAATTTCTTGTAGGCCTACATGTTTTAAAATTGAACGAACTTTGAAAATGTTTTCAATACAGTTAACGTTAACAAATTCCGAAGCGTTTATAAACCACCTTGTTGCTATATTCCAACTTGGGTATCAGATAGAGTGACGGGAAAAATAAACTAGAACATTACTTAAATTTTAAACATCGCAACAAGTTTAAGACTGTTCAGTGAAAGTTTTTTTTCAACTTTAAATCATGACTTTGTTAACAGCTCTGAGCCAGGCAACCAACCAACCAACAAACAGAAGTAGGCCTAGGCCTATTATCAGCCAACTAATCACGATTTTACGACCGAATTAATATTTCACTGTTTATAACGACCACCCAACGAGCTCTGTGGCAACCTATAATTGTTGTATCGCTGTATCCAACAGCTACTGTAATGTTTATAGACGAAAAACTATAAATCAGTGTCGTAAGCATTGCATAGAGTAAACTCGGTTAACTCGGTGTTCTTTTCACGTTTAGCATATAACGATAAGTCGGTAACGATAACGATAATTCTATTGATCTGTGCAACAAACGTGCATGAAGTTTAAAATTAAAGCAATACACAGATCACAAATTAAAAACTTAATTCAATAATGACTACAGTGAACTAAGACTAAACAAATCACAATTCATTGAACGTATAGCCACTTAATAAAATTTTTTAAAACAATGCTTGCACCTCAGGCGAAATACACTCAATGGCGTAGACAAGGGGAAGCAGGGAGCTCAGCCGCCAATTTCCCAGACAAAACATAAGCACTGAAACAAAACTACACCAAATTTGCCAATTTGGTCAGTTTATTCTCGGAAAAATAATTAAAATTGTTGCCACCAGATCTTATCTTTTAAAGCTAAAGTGCACCGAATTTGATTTCGGCTGGGGCCTGCTTGAGGAGCTTACACCGCTCTTCCATACCCCTTAGCTGGATTTTAGGGGGTCCTACTTTTAAGGAAAGGAAAGGGAGGAAAAGAAAAAAAGAGGATAAGAGAGAGGAGAGATAAACAAAAAAGGGGAGGGACAGAAGAGGGAAGGGGAGGGGAGGGGAAAGAAGACTAGCCCCCAGTTGAATATACGCTACTAAACACTATAAGTATACCTTAATAAGACTAGGTGTTGTTGTTTTTTTAACTTGTTGTCACGTGTAAAGCATACACGTACTTTACAGCAACCGGCAAGATTAACGTGTCAGGATAGGCTACATTTTGTTTAAAACAATTTTGCATATAGTTTCGTTGTATTTGCTTCGGTTTATCTCTCTGCCCGTCTGTGAACAATAATCTGGAAAACTTTGGAATCTTCCGATGCTTTCGAAGCTGTGGATTGTCATTGTAATATTCCCGTGCGTGAGAAAAAAGCGGTTGAAACTGGATTTAGATGTTGAGCTAGCATGTTGACATATAGGCCTGCAGTGTCATCGTTCGTTATGTACACTGCTGTTACCTTTTTAGACGTGTCGTGACTGGATAATGTGCAAGTTAAAAATAACCGCACTCAACACTTCACTGACGAGCTATTTTTGGAGCCACTATTTTTGGACGACTGCATGTAAGCCAAACCACTGTAGCCCAGTGTTCAGCGTTCCGTATCCGTTCAGTGACATCATCATCATCATCATCGACAACCGTGGGCTCAATGCCCGTTGGTGTCTGACGCCATTGTTACTATCGCTGCCCACCGCTGCCTATCTAGGGCAGCGTGGCTTAACTCCTGCAGGGTTGTCCCACACC
>Ga0209367_1009054_pt1 | contig 13557 bp, 10 predicted proteins | sample WorMetLIZISLAND2_FD_187412 | JGI IMG/M metagenome (GOLD analysis project Ga0209367, IMG submission 187412) | Marine gutless worms symbiont microbial communities from Max Planck institute for Marine Microbiology, Germany - Olavius geniculatus... ... | reverse complement strand
CTCGAAATAACGTCTGTGTGGTCCGTGAGTTTCCGAAACTTTTTCCGTGAATTTTCCGTGAAATTTGACACATTTTAAAAATTCTGCCGTGAAATCATGCATTTTTCCCCGTGAATTCGGTTGGTCCCTAGTCATGATCACTGATCCAGTGTAACTTCCCTTTCCCCAAATAACGTGTTCGTAGCGTCGAAGTCAGTGCCATACTGTTCAGTTGTATTGATAATCTCATTGATTTCGATCTTGCGTGTAGCGCAGCGGCAGTACACAGTAGTGTGTTTGAATGCTCAACAGTGGCCGTGCATCTGATGTGACTAACGTATTGGATGTGAGCAAAGATTCACCGCCAGCTGTTGGTCCTCGTGACTCAATGCTCAACTATGCTAAGATCAAGTCTGATCTGGCGTCACCGAACGTTCGCTACCAGACACGAGGTCTTCTGCTGCAGGCACTCAGATGGGTCAGTTTGCCTGCATGTGTATCAGACTAGAGACAACAGTGCCAACATTGTGGTCATTCTTTCGACCTCTTGATCCTTTCGCTGTTAATTGGTGCACCAGATATGCCTTCACTGGAGTATGTTCACACTAATTTTGTTACTCCTCGCATGCTACATTCCTAACGTAGCGAAGAGGAGTATATGAGATCAGTGTAATATTGAGGACCGACCGACCGACGACCGACCTCTGTTTCTGGAAGAGCCTTTCTGGAAGAACTTCAAACGGCCATATTTCCATAACGGTGCCAGATAGACGCATGGTCACTATGGACCACCCATAGAAATTCGACCACCGTGCGTCGAATGGTCACGTGACTGATGATTTTCATTAAAAATTATTAGGATGGCAGCATAAGTGGTTAAATGGTCACACAAAAGCAGATACAACAGTCAGCTGCCAACAGTCAGTCAGTTAAAGACAAAAACAAACATAGATATTTAAATGTTTTAGGCATACAGTATGAGACAGAATTTTTTCCACAGTCATCAGCAGTAGTTTTACTCAGTGGCGTCTTGGGTTAAATGCAGGGGCGGGTCAGGTAGTTGCAATTTTTTGATGGACAGCTGCAGATCTTCAACAGATGACATTATGTGTGCTTGAAATTTCAGTATTGTTCGAAAATTTTCCCAAATTGGGGATTTTCAGCTGTACATTTTGTACTTTTGGAAGAAAATTTTCCCACAAGAAGAAAATGTTTCGGCAGGCTAAAATTTGATTGGTGGGACAATTGCCCTTTGCCACGATGTCACTGGATATCACTAGTATGTGATGAAACTGACGCTGGGTGTCTGTCTGTGTGATAGAAACTGACACGCAGTTCACCGACGGATCGTAACACAATACTTACGTCTTTCATCAACAATGACGTACTTGGCTGCGCTCTGCCTGGACATCACCAGGTGCATCCTAGCATTACCTGGCTGTTCTGACATGCATGAATGAATGAATGAATATGTCAATTTGTATAGCGCCCAATTAGAGAAGACCTCAAGAGCGCTCGCAGCCAAATAAATGAGTTTTGAGTTTTTTTCGCAAATGTATTTCTGGATAGTGATGAAATCTGCAGGTCGACGGGGAGGGTGTTCCAAGTGGCCGGGCCAGCCACGGCAAAGTCCCTCCGACCGATCGTGGTCCTTGTGCACGGTACAACGAATGCCCTGCTGTTTGCCGACCGCAGCTGCCACCTGCCGACGACAGACGAGACCGGGGTGCACACATCTGCCAAGTATGACGGCGCCAGACCATGAAGGTGATCATCGCTAGCTTGAAGGTGATTCGCTGGCGGACCAGAAGCCAGTGAAGTTGACGCAGCACTGGAGTGATGTGGTCGAACTTCTTAGCACATGTTAGGAACCATCTCAGAGCTACTAAGCGTCACCTGCTATATGGGATCACAGTGTTTTCTGCCACCTGACACAGGTGAATGCACCCTACTTTAACCTCAGATATGCAGGTGGGTACTTGATTTACACGATCCAGCAGGATGCAAGGCCGAGTTGATCTTTACTTCACCACTAGAACTGCAGGTTTGTCATCTTATCACATTTGTGAAAGTGGTGCTGCACTGTTACATTTTGACACGAGAACCCATTTTTATTGGTGATTTTTTCTCAGTGGTGTTCAGTCACTGTTTCTTTAAACCCCCTTCCTTCCACTTGCTTTTTATGCACGACAGCAGGAACCGTAAAGCTTTTCCATAAATTCGAAGGGGGTCTCCCCGAGCAAGGGCACTAAATGAGAGTTGGTGGGGAAAATTTGCGATTTTTAGCCAATAAGTCGCCGTATCTCAGAAACGGTGCGAGATAGTGGTTAGGTTACTATTAGTCACTAATAGGAAGTTGTACACTGGCTTTCGATTGGCATTGAAAGCAATACCTTGAATGACCTTGAACACTAAAATAGAGGTTTTTGTGGATTTTTGGCAATTTTTTGCTGCGAGACACATTTCAAGAGCAAATCGCGCTGATAGGAAAATCACCAGAGATAGCTAGGACAAGCTGCATATAAAATTTTCAGCATTAAACGTAGATTTTAACGGTCCAAGTCTCGACCTTCTAGGTTAAAGAAGGCCTATGCACAAGGGCATTATAGAAAAGTACCTCCATACGAATGTGTTACTGCTGTTGGCTCACTTAGCATGATTCTGGTTGCTCCTTCTAGCGAGTGTGAGTAAATGAATGAAAATTGTGGTGTCCAGTGTCGATTGCTGAGATCGTTGAGCTTAGGTTTTTTTCGCAGTGGGTCTTCAAACATGCACTGCTGCCGAACATTTTTGATGTCAACTTGCTGGCATGCATGTCTGAGGCAGTTAAATAAGCTGTTTTCTGCTGTTCATCAAGGATAGGAAGTGTAATTTCTGCTGCAGCGAAAAGGTTGATATGGCACATAATGTCTATAACTGATTGTTGCAGAGAGCAATACTGAAGCTGCTGACTGCAACTGATGAAAATATTCTACTCAGACAGTATGTGGCACGATTGTTCAACACTTTTGCTTCTGTCAATGAAGGTTGGTTTAAATAAAATAGTAAATATTAATAATATTTTTACAGTTTGCCTCTGAATTTGCTTTGCATTCTAGAACTATAATCAGATAAATGTGGATGTTTTTTTTTGTTGACTGCTCAAGTAATATACCATTTTCATGAAATTACATAGCTTGTTTTGATGCAGTTAAAAATTTAAAGTTTTCAGCCAAAATCAGTCAGTTATATTTTGTATTTCCGGACAACCCGGCTAATACCCTGTAGCCCAGAAAAATGTCTCGAATATTTGCATGCATTATGCAGCGGAGTATTTGACATTAATCAGCAGAAAAGCTCGCTTGTAATGACCAAACATTCTTGAAAATGTCTAGGAAATTTTTGCTTACAACACTTTCATATTAGCTGAAATATGAACAAAATAGTGTTACACATCATAAAGCAAATTATGCAAGCGGCTCATCATTTACGTTGCCGCTCATACGCAGGCTACACCAGAACGTCGCAATAGGCCTAATTATTAATCAAGTGATCAGCAGAAAATGTACTAAATAGGTCCTCCATTCTGCTTTGCCATTGCTGATAAATGCTTTTTTACTGCAACATGGCTTTTCTGATTCTGACTGTTTGATGTCGTCATCATGCCATTTGTCTCTGATAACATTCTGAAACCTTTGAAGTTGCAAATGATTTATGCCTTTCTTCATAGACAAGTTCTTGCAAAACATCCCAAACTAATCAATCTGGCAGAGTCGAATCTGGTGAACATGGTGTCCATTTTTGTGAGCTGATTGAATCTGGCATGAGTTGATTTGATGCGGTGTGGTGGAATGCTGTCTTCGCATAATTCGATTTTTAATGCACCTTACATCATTTAGCGGCATTCAGTGTTGTCATTAGTGACATCACTAAAATTTTAGCAAGTAAGAGTACACATTAATCTACAAATGCACAAAAAGAAATTTATTTCCATGTAGTATATGTGCTGTTATAGTTACACAATTTTGGGGACGTTTTTAGGGGCCACCTGGTATAACGAATGATCTTTAATAATGCTGAAAAAGACCATCGACATAGAGTCAAATAAAAGGCAAAGAATTATGTGTGAATTTTATGTTGCTGTGGAAACATGATGAAGTTGTTAAACTTTTTCAAATGGTGCTGTTTAAAACCAAAGCTGCACTCACTTTGGTTTGGATTTGTTCTACTACGTGTTGTACAACAAGCTATGCAATAAATTCGCAGCAAGCTGTACAACACGTGTACAAAATCGAAAGTCTACAACAGATCCATGTTAGAATGTTGTACAGTTTGTTGTACGACTTGTTGGAGTATCAGCAAGTCCACAGCAGACCCAAGTAGTGGAGTTTGTGATTTATGAAGCTCCTAAAGTGTAGCTGCACATTTCTGCTGATAGGCCGCAGCTACCTGGCAAAGAATAGTGAACTGATTGCCTCTCTGATCACCTGCTTGAAGACGGAGACCAACGACATGCTGACTCAAGATCACGCGCTTGGCTGTCTGCAGCGACTCAGCCTCAAGTCTGTAACAGTAATGATGATCTGCATTCGTTTGAATTCCACACTTCTACACTTTTCTTGGTTTTCTTTTAAATTCAGCAACAATTTCTAAGCACTTTGAGCTATTTCAGTAACGTTGCCAGCACAGCCCCAACTCCTGTCAATTTTAGGTCACCCTGGGCATCAAAAAAGCATCTAGAAGCAAGCTGGAGTGAAAGTTAGTTAATATCATTAAGCTCCTAAATTACAGTTATAAGCAACCAATTTTTCCCTTCCTCAGTGACTGATTGATTGATTTGAATCAGTTGGTTTAATGATTGATCGACCAGCTGATTGCATGACTAACTGATCGATCAAGTGATTGCTGCTGCTGCTGCTGCTTCTGATGCTTCATAGGATTTTGCCACCAGAAATGCCATTTATTGTTTATCAAAAAGTGCAAATGTCGTCAAAAATATTGCCACAAATTTTGAATTTTGTCAGTTTTTGTTATCCAAAAATAAGGCCTTTTTAGCAGTATTATAGCTGTAACTGTTGTTAACTTATTTTACGAAGTCTTGCCAAAACAGTTTCGAGGCTTTTGCCTTAAACTTTTTATTCGTTTGTCAAAAAGTGCAAACTTTGTCAAAACTTTTTTCACAAATTCGGAATTTTGCCACTTGTTTGCATCCATAAGTGAGTGCTTGTTATGTTAGCCCTGTACCATGTAGCGATGATATGGCATATGGCAGTTCTACTAATATAACTCGTTAGCAGTTATTATTATTTATTAATATGATTTTTTGTGCATTTATCATATACCCCTCTTGCCACGACAAAACAAAAATAGCACTTTTTAAACATATTGCTGCTCAATGCAGAAAAACCAAAAAATAAGCATTGTGTAGGAAATTCATTACAGATTATGCTGTACTAAATGTTAAAACATTTGCATACTACATTTCGTGAATTTTAGTGTATTTGTGTTGTGTGCCGCGTGACATCAATGTGCGGTAGCCAGCAAAACATAGTAGAGAGTGAGTGTGCCACTCGGCATTAGTATGCAGTTTTCCAAGAAATACAAAATGTGCATTTTAGTGTGCCACATGGCATCATTATGCAGTAAATAGTGCCTGTCGTCTAGCGCCTCTGAAGCTGTGCATAGAGCGCTATATAAATATAAATATAATAATAATATAGTAATATAATAATACACGCCACGACTTGGCGTGACGTCACAAGGGGTTAGACAGTAGACTATTTAGTGATGTCACGCTAATCATCATTGAGACAAAATTGACTATAACTCGGCTTGTGTAAGAGATATCTTCAAATTTTTTTGTTTAATGGGAGGTTTCGCTGGACTGGCTATCAGATGAAGCCAATCTAATTTTGCCAAAACCGATCCTCGTTGCCATGACAACAAAATTTGAGACAAAATAACCTACAACTCGGCATGTGTGCAAGATATAATTGTAGTCGTAGTAGCAGTAGTAGTATTAGTAGTACTAGTGTAAACTGCCCATATCTCAGAAACAGTGAGAGATAGGGCCACGGTTAATATTAATGCTATTAATCACTAACAGAATGTGGCATGTACGCTTTTGAGATAAGATAAAAATCGTCCACCTTGGATGACCTTGAAGGTCAGTACTGCAACAAAAACTGTATAGGCTGGATGTAACACATCTTTTCTAGCGACAGCTGGGTCTTTGTGTTTCTTTTGTGATAGATTCATCAGTCTGCAACTGATGGTATTCTGTTGTGATTAGCGTGACTTATAAAGTCATGAAGACTCCTGACAAGACTAATGACAACGTCATAAGTTTTCTGCTTTTTTGCCATTTTAAAAGCTACGTGGCAAATTTCATATAGATTCAGGCCTACAATAAAAGTTGTTTCATTCGTTCCTAATACTTGACTCTCAGATCAAGATTGGTAACAGTGTTTACGAGAAAAGCGATGCAAATAAAGATTCAGCAGGTTTTGCAATGCATAGTGATGCCAGATGGTACGCAGATGACCATCGTTGATAGTTTGCCGAGAACCGCATAATGTTGCTGCACGGCGCAGGGAGAACCACCATTCATAGTTTGCCAAGTTTTGCATGTTGATGCTGCGTGGCACAGTTTTCTGACTGGCGACGCACTGAGTGTTATAGCAGTCCTATTTGTCAGGCAGAAAAAAAACAGAGAAATAGCAAAATAGCAGAAAAAAGCGTATTTTGTCCTTGGATCTGTTCTGGCGTGCGTCCGGCATCAGGACTGCAGTCAGTGCAGGCTGACGCCCCCCGGGCTTTATCGAGACCACCCATTCTAACACCCCGTTCGCCGGCCTCTGTGCACGTTGATGCTCTATATATCATCTGTCGCAATATCTGTCGTACTTATCGGATTTCAGAAAGCATGCAGCGTCACACACCATTCATTGCCCTAGCCATGGACTCCTCCCTAGCCCGACTTGCTTTGATTTATCGTGCAACATATGCAGTACTATAAAGTCCACGACAACGAAGTAGTGGAGTTTGGGTCTTACTCTTAAATTAATTTCAGTCGTGGTTGATAGGCATGCTAACTTCACATTTAATGGCGACGAAGTTTGTCAGCCTCTGTCAATATCTGTGTTTCTAATTATACTTACTCGCTGTCGGTTTTTGATGTGCAACAGCTATGCTCTATAGCGTTTCTATGGGACGGTTGTCGTCTGTCGTCCGTCTGTCGTCTGTCTGTCACGGATGTATTTGGCTAAACAGCAAGTCGTAAAGGGTCGGCGATGGTACTATTGGATAGGGTGCTGGCGAGTTCTTGTAGGCTGTCGATAGTAACCATGTCTCAATCTGCAGTGGTTTGGTCGCAATTTTTTCTGTTGAGCGTGGCAGTTCCTAAGCTATTAGCTTGTTATTTTTTTAACTGACTAAATTTTAGGCAATAAAATGATAACTTCCATATTTCTTGATCACAATAGAGATAGTTAATCTGTTAAAAAAATTTGGCCAGTATTTAATAGTCCATACGGTACAGGGTTAAGTACGCTACAAAGGATTTTTCCGCCAAAAAATGCCACTTTTCATTTGTCAAAAAGTGCAAATATAGTAAATTTTCAAACTTCATCAAAAAGCAATATTATTGTCACAACCACCAGTTTTTGTCATTTTTGTCAGTTTTTTGTCAAAAACAAAATTCTTTGGAGTCTACTGCAGTGATGATGATTGCATTGTATTGTACTGTTGTATTTTGTGGTGTAGTGTGGCTCGGTAGTCTAACGGTAACGTGTCGGACTTGTAATCCTGAGGTAACGGAGAGGCGCAGGTTCGACTCTGCACCTGGACACTGCCGGGTAATGACCTTAGGCAAGTTGTTCACACACATATGTGCCTCTGTCACCAAGCAGTATAATTTGGTACCGGCTTCATCGCTGGGATGTTAACAGGCACACCACGCGATACACTGGCCCCGTATCTGTGGTCTCGCAGTGTAAAAACTGGTGTCTGGCTGATGGCCTTAGGAAACGGAGATCAGTGCCGCCCTATGGGCCGTAAGGCTCGGAAGGACTTTACGTTTTTTTTTATTGTGTGGTGTAGACGTCGCCAGCAGGATGAGATGATCGAGCGTGATGTAATGCAGTGGCTGGTACAGCTGCTGCGTAACTGTGACATGATCTCGGACTACATGCTAGAGTATGCTGTAGCTCTACTGATGAACCTCTGCCTTAGATCAGCAGGTCAGCAGCTGTAGTAGTAGTAGTAGTAGTAGTTGTTGTTGTTGTTTTTATCTGATACTCTGTTGTTAACATTTTCACATGTCCTGTTAAGTACTGACTAGTGACTATATGGCCATTCTTTCTGCCAAAATTTATTTGATATTCAATCATGATTGTTGGAGTTATTTGAAAGTGTAACAGTGGTCTCATTTTTGAAGACACAATGATCTCTATTTTTCATTGTGGCATTGTTATTCAAACTGTTAATAACTTTCAAATGCTAGAATTGCTTTTGCTGTTAGTGTGAAATTGTTTTATACTAGAGGTCGACTGAATTTTGGTTTCGGTTTCGGCACCGAATCTGAAAATAAAGCCACTTTTGATCTGATTTGGTTTCGGTGGGACTCACTGTAATGAGTTTTGGCTTCGGCCAAAACTCATGAGTGTATTCAGCATCGAAACCAAAAGTGATCTAATGCTGACAGCCTTCTTTGACTGTGCCTCTTATCAGTCTTCTTCTACTCATTAACGCCGGTCCACGCTGCCAGCAGCGCAGAGTCTGCATGCGGCAGTTGTTCTGCTGACATCTGTGCATCTAGTCTCAAACAAGGAAGTCTGGATAGATAGCAGTGCAGTGTCGTGAGCTCGGTCAGTTGCTGCTGACACTGGAGAGTCTGACTTGGCAGGGACAAGCATGGCCTAGCTGGTCAGCGAGCCAGCGTTCACTAATGACAGCTGAATTTTCAGTTGCCATCTTCGCTATTATTTTAGGCTTCTTTGTCTCAGACTTTCAGCTCTCAGTCCATGGCAAGTGAACAACTGTTAAACTCAACCGGTCAGTTGTACGCCAATAGACACAGCAGCCTTCACTGTGAAAACGCAGAAAAACGACTAGGCCTACGCAAAAAAAAACTGGTGTTCGACATCTGTTTGTTCGGATTTGCATACTGATGGATCTTAAACGTTAGAACTGGCAGTCAGTGCAAACAATAACTGCGTGAATGTTGCTCAAAATGTTGTTTGGACTTCATATGTGAGTTACATGATTAAATATTTTATCAGTATTTTTTGTAGTTTTATATGCTTTAATATTTTTACTTATGTTTGTATTAGTGAGGAATGTCTGTGACATCTATAGCTTCAGTTTTGGTTTCGGTTTTGGCCGAATTTGGATGCTCATTTTTGGTTTCGGTGCACATAGGCGGCCCCAGTTTTGATGTCGGCAAAAAACTGAAAAATCCAGTTTCTGTCGACCTTTATTTTGTACACGATGGTGTAAAATAAAACATGAAGAAGAACAAGGAAACAGTTTTCCGATTCGTGATGCATGTTCTGTTGCTGTTGTTTTCACGTACGTTGTTAAAGGAAAGAGAAAGTGTGTTGCTATGTCGAAGCAGATTCTGGAAGTTCTGATTGATTTGCTTGGACAAGATTCGGATGAGGTTTTTGTCATTTACAGATGTATTTACATGATATTTGTACATTATTTTGCTTTGTGCTTTGTCCTTGAATTATCAGGGGGAGAATACTGAATTTCTACATGAAAGAAGAAAAGAAGATTTTGCATAGGTCTATTGTGTGGTGGCTCATCCCCTTTACAGTGCTTTAAGCTGGCGAGGGTTAAACCAAATTAAGCTAGCATACAACCCAAGTTGGTCAGATGGCCAGTTCTATTAACAGTTATTGCCTTCAAACGACGAGGTATCATGCCATCAGTTCTGGTAACAGGGTTGGTGGCGTGGCGTAGTTGGTAACGCGTTTCGGCTGAAACAAAGTTACTCTATGCCGGGCCCGCTTAGTACTGCAATGGGTGACTGCTTGCGAGCAGGTAAAAAAAGTAAACCATCTTGGCGCGAAGCCTGCCAGCTAGGTCGACTCAGCCTTCTACCCTCCGTGGGATGGTAAAATGAGTAGTAACTCATTTACATGGGTTACGGAAGGTGGGGACCTTGGTAAAGCTGACTGGGGTTGCCTAGCCGGCCGCTGCACCAGCCTGTGTCTGCAGGCTGCACACGCTGGCCGTGCGGCAGGCGGCTCTGGTTAGTGACGAAAGCACATTAGAGGCGCGCGCATGTTCACGACGATGCGCTATACAAATTGACGAACTTGTCGTTTCTTTCTGTTTCTACATAAAAGGCACATATTACCTCTGTTTCACATTGTGCATCAACACATACAGTTATTGCTATTTGTATAAAGTTGTGTTTGTATCCGTATGTCAGTGTGGTAACTGCAGTATGTTGTTGTGTTGCTGCTGCAGATAAAGCTCTATGTGAATGGAATGCTGTACAGTATATTGACCGTTCCAGGTATTCGCTGTGACGCTCGTGCCATGGTGAGTGAGATAATTATAGCAGCGTTGATGCGTTAATTAGATCAGCGTTGTAACGTGACTGAATCACACAGCAATTATATTCTCATAATAATAGAGCTGTCACAATTGACACGTTAATTAACGCGTTAATGCGTTAATAAATTAACGCACGTTAAAAAAATTAACGCGCTTTGAAAAAATTAACGCACATACGTAAATTTATGTTAATTTACTAAATTTTGTGAAGCAGAAGTTGAAATATTCCGCGGTTATTTGACAATCAAATGAATTCGAGTAACTAAACTGTAGTTTTCGTTCCATCACTACTGCAAATAAATAATTATTTCGATTTTCGATGACATGCTAATAGATTTCTATGCTACCTATGACGTCAGTTATTGTTATTATACGTTTAAAAATGTGTTTCTAACTTTCTATATTAGACAGGCAGGGCCCCTCGAACGTCGCGAGGTTTGTGATAACTTATCCCCCTACTCTCCCTCTTGACGGGACTGGGTGCATTAATTTACGCATTAATTGATGCATTAAAAAAATTAACGCCTTGACAGCTCTACGTAATAACAATATCTAGCTGTCATCTTTCAGTGCTTTCACGCTGTTGGCTAGATGGCAGGAAGGCATTTGGTTTATAAAATTTTCGCTTTATATTTTTTTCTGGTTATAAGACAGAAAATAAGACAGAAAATCACCGAAAACTGGCTAGCTTAGCTATAAGAATGTAAACTGGGCTGGCCAGGCCAGTTCCCTTTCAATGATTATTAGTTTTATAACCAAGGAAATTGTCTGCTAGAATGGTGCATTTGGGGTGGGGAATGCCAGAGATTGCTAGGCTAGTAGGCTAGCTGTCTGCAGTTTGCCTGTATCGTGTGTTGCGCAGGATTTGGAGGAAGTTCTCAGGTGCTACATGAAAGACGGACAAGTGGCAACCAAACGCCAGCTGGAGATTATCATCAAAATGCTCAACACTCCCGGTATAAAATACATTGCTGTCGTCATTTGCTGTTTAGTGTTTAGTCCAGCATAAGCAAAGATGTCGTCTGGCCGTGTGCCAACATGCATGCGGCCGTCCATCTAGTTAAGCATAGGCCTGCACCCCACTGCATTGCACGGGGCAAAGCTGACAGCGCTCAAGCTGCTGCAGGCCGTATAAAATATTTACACTGAATATGCGTCAATTTTTGGATTTTTTTGACATCTGATGATTTTTGGTCTCTCGAACTCCAAGTTGTCATCAGTTACTGCTGCCTCAGGGAACGTTTGCATTGCACATAAACGACCAAAAAGTTGCATGCGTGTTGAGAGCTGAAAATGTGTCAAAAATGTATTTACGACCAGGACTCGACCCCCGATTCTACAGCGTGAGCTTGCAGCTCTCCCCTGGAGGCTTCCTAGCTGGATATGGGAGGGAAAATAGTGTGAAAGGGAACGAGAAAAAAATCAAAAAAGAGGGAAGGGGAAGCGAAGGGATGCTGAGAGGAGGGGAAAGTAAGATGTCCGGCTACGGTTGTGCATGACTGTGTTTTCTGAAGCATTGTATGTGATCAGACGAGGAAGACACGAACATGCCGTCAGATGCGGAGGAAGAAGATGACGATGATCCAGATGGATTACTGGAAGCTGATCTGGACAAGAACGAGATAATCCAACCCCAGGACGTGGACTGCACCGGCGACGAGTTTCTACGTGTTTATTACTCAACGACAAGCTCCACAACGAATGCACCCAGGAAGAAGCGGGTCCGTCTGCCAGCTTTTGTTGTCATTCAATAATGTTTTAAATACACTTACATGTGCAAGCTAGAACGTTATAAGTATAGGTTTCAACACGTTCTACAGTGTGTTTATCCGTGTGTAACGAGACACTGTAGACTGTGTTGAAATGTACTTATTTCAGGACCGTGATGAACGGCATGTTCTGCCGGTACACACGTGTGATATACAAACGCGAGATGCTATCAGTCTTCATATAGCCACAGAGGAACGGCCAGGCTGAGTTGATCCGCGTGGCTGGTTACATATTCCAAGGTGCACATGGTCTACCTGCCCAGAAAGTAGCCTACCCATCCAGATACTAACCAGAACTAGCGGATTTGGATCAGGATCAGGATAGTTAGTCGGCAGAGCTCCAAACTGGGCATCACACGTAAACGGAGAGTAACTTTGTTAAAGGTTAAAGGATGTGCTTAGCTTTTTATTATAGGAAGCCCAATGCATGGCTCCGGAGCGTCACTTGTCCTATGGAATCACACAGTCACAGTGTTACGCCACCCAATACAGGTGAACGTGCCGCACCTTAACCTCAACCAGCGGGATCCAGAGGGATGGAAGGCTGAGTTGGCCTTGGTTGATCGAGACCAAGCTGCTGCTAGTGATCGGTGTAGTGTGTTGTGTGAATTGTAGGCGACTGACAATGTGGTGCTGACCGATGAGCTGCTGAGACGTCCGGTGACACCGAGCAGTCGTAGTAGAAACATGAGCAGAGACTGTTCGCGTGATGACGACGTCCCCCTATCGACCAAGTGAGAATCTTCCAAGTCTTGTTTGTTGCTGCCAGTTTCAGTCATGGTACAGCATACTGATTTCTATAACTACACGTAAATTACGCTGATAATACTCAATCTTTTTATCACCTCTCCCCCTATCGAATAACATCTATGTTTGTTTTTGTTAATGTCGGTTTAGGCTAATATCCAAAACGAGCTTTAAAAAGTTGTGAGCTGCTATTGTTGATTTTTTGCAGGGTTGGCAAAATGTGTTTACAATGTAGTAAGATGGAAGTTCTGCACAGAAAGCTGTCGTTCATTGTTTGAGTCAAATATGCTACAGTTAACCATAGCAGTTGGGTGTAAGCAGCAGTGTTCGGACAAAGTTTTTTTGGTCAAACTCCCTTCTGTTCCAACGTACGACAGAACCTGCCATATACAGGGTGGCCCAAAAAAACGGGGCCACTCTGTTATATAGCTTCTAACTTCAGAAATACTGCTTAGATCTACACGATTTTTTGCAGAAATCAAGGTCGTTTCATTCTCAACACGAAAGCATAAGT
>Ga0209367_1009053_pt1 | contig 13559 bp, 11 predicted proteins | sample WorMetLIZISLAND2_FD_187412 | JGI IMG/M metagenome (GOLD analysis project Ga0209367, IMG submission 187412) | Marine gutless worms symbiont microbial communities from Max Planck institute for Marine Microbiology, Germany - Olavius geniculatus... ... | reverse complement strand
CAAACACTTTGCTTATACATGGACTAATCGTAATAGCACGATAATTATCACACACAGTGGGGTCACACTCAACACCTTTGATCAAAGGAATGATCATGCCCACTCCAAACGCATCAGGGACATAAGCATATTTCAGCATTAAGCGAATCAAAAAAGACAACAGAACACACAGAAGTGGATGGCTATATTGGAGGTGCTAACGGCAAACTGTCCAACTGCACAGCACAACCCTAACACTGACATTAGACACTTTAAAGCTGAAAGATGCTGTTGCAGCTACTGTGCCATGGAAAACATTTACATCAATCTTGGATTTTCATGCCTTATTGCTTGAGTTATGAACGCGTGTAAAATGAAAAGGTGGATGGCTGGATAATAAAGTGATTGGACATTGTTGATGTCTATTAAGAACGTGAACTTATTCGTGTGCTTGCCATTTATAGGCCCTAACTGCATGCATGAATGATCTGGCTGTCGTCTTCACCCTACATTCACTGTTAGTGCACTCAATTTTAGCCTGAGTAGCCTATTATGGCAATGACCATCCGATGCAGCAGGACTATAGTATTTTGGTCCAAACTGAAAGCAGCTATAATGAGATCACCATATTGTCATTACGCAGACTTTTACATTAGTTAAGCCTATATTACGCTGATATGCATTTAGGGCAGTTCGGCCAAATTGGTAACCATTGGGCAAGTAGGCCTAATACGACAAATAACATCAAATGAAGAAGGCTTTAGTCAGCTTGTAAGGACACCATATGCATAGCCCCATCTAAGGTTACCCAAATGATTCTTGCTGTTTTAGAGGACTGATATCATCACATTGTCTTTACACACAGTTGTAAACTGGTAACTTTTTTTACATATATATTTGCTGTTTTATTGCCAAAAGTCGGGGAATGAGCCTGACGCGTATAAGATGCGCTATAGCAGGATCCGTATCTTTACCTTTTACCTTTTTAAGGCAGAACAGTATACCTCCGGTCGGGTACAGAACGTTGGATGTGTCCACTACTGCTGCTGCTTCTACTACGCTGCTGCTCATTATACTTGGAAATCAAGGTTGGCTGTGGTAGACTTCGACTGATGTCATCTAATTGCCAAACCCTCAACCCGTATCATCGTCAGATGCAAGGATCTTGGTGATATTTGTTGTACTAGATGAGGTATAGACCATTTTGTCTTAAATTTTGTTGCCATGGCAACAAGGGTCGGTCAGGGTAAAATTCAGTTAGCAGCATTTGATGGCCTATTTCTGAAAACTCCCCCACAGATGCAAACAATCGTGCATATATCTCTTACACAAGCCGAGTTATAGCCAACTTTGTCCCAAATTTCGTAGCCATGGCAACGAGGGTCGGTCGTGGGATATTGTGATTGGCAGCATTGGATGGCTGATGCCAGTAATCCCCCTATAGGCGCAAAAATCTTGCAGAAATCTCTTACACAAGCCGAGCTATAGCCAGTTTTGTCCCAAATTTTGTTGCCATGGCAACAGGGGTTGGTCGGGAAAAATGCAATTGGCGGCATTTGATGGCCCATCCCTGAAAACCCCCCTACAGGCACAAAAATCTCTGACGCAAGCCGAGTTATAGCCAATTTTGTCCCAAATTTTGTTGCCATGGCAACGGGGGTTAACCGGGGTAAATATAAATGTCACCGTTAATTATGCCGACCCCGAAAACCATATCCTAGAACCAAAAGTTACGACTGTATCTTGCACACAACGGAAATTATGACAGTTTAAAGAATTTTTAAATTTTCCCCGTGGGTGCCATTGTATTTTTTTTGAATTTTTTGAATAAATAAGTCAAAAATTAAATTTTTATTTTGTAACATTAAAAAGGCACTTCCTTGCGCAGAATCACGTCATTTGACGTATTAAGCGTAAAAATAGGTCTAACTCGCGAGTTGAAGAACCAAAAATGTAGTGAATTTCGAACAGGAGGGATGTATATTTCACCTATATGGGGAGCAAAAACACCTGGGCGGATTGAGCCCAAATTTTTTTTGGTGGTAGGGGTCCACGACGTAATCATGCCATTCAAATTTGGTGACGATCGGTTCAGGGGTTTTTGGTTGGCTGAGGGTCAAAGTTTGCCTTTTCCTATAGACTTTGAAGGTCGTCCTTACAACACTCACACTATTGTGTGAGGTGTGATGTATGTGAAATACAAAATGGCAAACTAGTATGACAAGTACGTAGACAGTAACATTAACAGTAGCTTTGCCTTTACAGTAATATCACATATGTTTAGTGTTTTTGCTGGTTTAGTATTTATTGATAGTGATGGTTGTCTCATTTGTGTGAAGAAAATTGTACAGTTTTTGATTTGTATGTAATGATCTTTGAAGGTGTCACATTATTTCTGGTTATTGATGTGTTTGTGCATGTAACAATGTTCTTGTTTCTGTCACACTATTTGCACATTGTCATTTCTCAAGAATAGAAATATTTGTCACTGAGAAGAAAGTTTATCATTTAGTGATCTCACAATATTTTTTAATAATATTTTTTGTGTAAAAGACGATATAAAACTAGACAGTGAGCTGAGCTAAGTGGTTTGAATTTGATTGTTACCAATATGTACTTTAGATTATCTGTCTGGAGGATAACAGGGAAGATTATTAGAACTACCATTATGCTAATTACATACACATGCATATAATGGAGTTCTTACAATTTTAGATTTAGCCCTTTTTTGTTTTGTTTTTTTGTAAAGGTTAAACTTTCTGTTTCTTTATTGTAAAGGTCAGACTTACCGTTCCATTACTATGTGTTTGTGCGCATTTGCCTGAAAAGGCCGTCCTCAAAATGACCTATAATCTGTTAGGTGGGATGTTAAATCTTACTCACTCACTCATTATCATTTACTAAGGAGATCTGATTCACATGCACCGTGTATAAAAACAGATTAATGTAAGTAAAGAGTATGTTTGATTGCTGAGAAAACTAATTCGTATCGATTTAGACTTCATACAAATCCAGCAGTGGCTTCATAATACAGCCAAGGGACAGTCGGTGCGGACCTCGGTTACTTCATCCCTGCTTGAAAGATAGTTTCATAAAAATATTTGTTAAACCACAGTTGCCGATATGCTACTTAAGATTAAAAATACTTGGCTTTTAGTGTACAAAAATACGACACAAATTTTAGTTCTCAGGGAGAACGCCATACTGCACCACACATTCTCCACAGCACATCGTTTGTGTGAATGACGTGACGTCAATAATCACCATTTACGTGTGAAATTAAATTTGTTTTCTTTATGAATTGCACAACAAATAAAAAGTGTCTAAAATTTGGCCTCACAAAAACCTACTTTCGAATTTTTGTTCATTGATTCATTACTTACTTACTTAGTTACGTAACTAACTAACAGTCAATCCAGGTATGATTTAGTATTGGTGTTTCCGCGAAATTTTTTTTGAGTATATAATAAATAATATAAGTTGACACAGATTGTGTTTTCTTATTGTGTGTTTATCAATATAGCAGTTGAAATGTTGACATTGTGAGTTGCGGTAGTTATGTTTTAGAATGAGCGACTTGATGCACAAAGAATAACATACTGATCTGAACCGTAATCCCCTATTCTTTATGTATTTTTTGTTTTTTTTTCACATGCCACATACTTAATGGTGTGGCTTGGTGCTGTAACAGTAGCATGCCAGACTAGTGATCGTGAGACTAGACCCGATGCACTGTCAGGTAATGACTGGGCAAATTGTTCACACTTGCCTCTGTCACCAAGCAGTATAATTTGGTACCAACTAAGGGCGGTGACGTTTTCTGGCTAGGAAGGTAACCGCAGGTCTGGTGTAAAGTAACGGCAGTTTACCACTGCGTTTATGACTATATCAGCTGTGGGCTCCTGCCTAGATATCTAGATCAGCTCTGGATCTTATGTTCGTATTGAGTATGGGTTACCTTTACGCCAGACTCACCTTTACTGTGCATGAAACCTTAAACTTTTCCGCCAAAATCAATTAGCAACTGTTCTATCTAAAATGTGTAGTTAAGTAAATATTGGTTTTGTCAGTCTAGTAAGCTCCATTTAACAATTTGATTCAGTCAGATGCTTTTGTGTGTCTGTGTTTGACAGTCAGCAAAGAAGCGATGGATATCGAAGAAGACATGGTTACAGAGCCACCTCAACATCCAGATGTTCGTAGAAAGATCCGTATCCAATATCGGACACTGCTTAATGATGTCACTAGTGAGTGATGATCGAGTATTTCCGTTTATTGTAATGTACTAGCAAAGTTTCCGCCATAAAAGTGGGTCAACTCCGTTACCCGGCAACTCAGTAAGTAAGTAAGTGAAGTAAGTAAGTAAAAGTAAAGTGTAAATTTATATAGTGCATATTGTTAATTAACCTCTAATGCGCTTGTCACACCAGTGCTGGCTGAACCGGATTGTTTTAAAGAACTGTTTGAAACTGCCAATGTCACACGCTGGATCTCTGAGTTCATCTGGCAGTGAATTCCAGACCATTGGACCAGCAACTGGAAAAGCTCAACGGACGTACATGTTGAGTCGACAGCACGGTACAGTGAGCCGGTGTGGGTATGCAGAACGTAATCGATGTTGAGATGTGACTTTAATGGCTGGGATGATGAGCTCAGCTTCAGCTTCAGCTTCTTCAGGCTGCTCGTGGCGGGAGGTGGGGCGTAAAGCAGACGTACCTAAGGCCAAAGGACTTAAACCCCGAGGTCTGAGTTTGTGACCGTGCAACACAGAAGGCACTAAAGGGGTAAGACAGTTGGTGGCATAGCATAGTGGTTAGAACGTCGGTCCTGGCTGGCGTATAAAGGTATAAAGTACAGCATTGCCAATTTGGCATAAGTACTGTACATTAGTGACTGTTAGACTTTGGAATTCTAGTATCTATAGTTATGCATGTCATTAGTTACATATTGAAAATTTATAGTGTGTCCATTACATTACATGATAAAAGACCATGGATACATTGGTTGTTTATTTTCATGTTTGAATTTGAGTGAGCAAGAAACTTATTTTTGTTGTTGCCTAAACTTATATCCTCTGCATGTGTAATGGTATTTCTCTGTGCAGGTCATCGATCTGAACTGCTCTCTGGCAACACGGTTATACTCAAGGAGAAAATTGACGACACAAACCAGATTTTTGAGAATGGTAAACGGCATTATTGTATGATTTAGTTGCTTTATTGGTGATTTATCATTTTTTGTTGCTTTTGGCATTAGAGGCTAGGAGGTCATTGTCATTGGCTAAGTTGCTTTTGGTTCCATAAGCCTGGTGCTATAAAATATTTTCACGATGATCATGATGTTTCTTGTGTCTGTTTTTTTGCTTTTTGTTCTCTATCCATTTTTCCATTGTCTTCCTTGATTCTTTGTCCTAATTATGGAACAGTGCATCACCTTTACTGGCAGCCATTCGCTTCTCATCCTTGAAACTGCCTGAACCACTTCGGTCTTCGCTGTGCTGTTCTGGCAACCTTTCCTGATGTAGACTGCTCCATACCATCTTATTTCTGAGGTTATTCCATTACGCCTCGACACCTGCAACAGTTTCCTCAGCCATGTTATTCCTGCTGCTAGGATTCTTCCTTCATCTTACTTTCTCAGACACCAGCATTTCGAGCTGTACAACAGTATTGAAACCATAATGCTGTACAAAAACCAGAATTTGTTTGAACGTTTCCTGCAGCACACGTAACCTTATGTCTCAATTTTCTGTCTAAAAGGTCGTAGGTCAGGTAGATAGCCGCTCATTAGGCCAACATTTTTTTGTCTAGTTAGTTGCTGTTTTTGTCAAGATGCCCATCAGCTATTTGTTATGCTGTTGATAGTTAAACACCCGCGGGAAGCAGCCCTTGATGCTCAGTGCTGCGCTTCAATTGCAAACCTTGGCAAGCAGAAAGCACAATCATTATCAACCGGCTTCGGAAGCTTCAGTATCGCCGAATTCGCCGAGAAACTGGTGTGTTTGCACGTGCATTGTCAGTGGTGATGAGTAGGGTCCACAGTTTTCCGCGAATATTGATATTTCCGCGGAATTTTGCATAAGTTACAAATTCGTCGACAATTAGTAGGATTTTTGACTTGATGACGTATTTTTAGCACAGAAAAAATTAAACTTAACTGCCAAAAGCTGTGGCCCTTTTAATAGCTATCGCAATATGACACGATTGTAAATAAACACAATGCAACTTGACATATTGCACTTTTAAAATGAAAAAAAGATAGGTAATTTTCGTTTTACATTGCTAGCATAACTCAGCACAATGTCAATATGCCAGCTGGCCCTTTAGAAAATAAAGTTTTTGAATAGGATAGAGCTCAGTTTACTCACAAATGGAAGGCGATGGTGAACCTCGAAATTTGGGTGATTTCGCCACGGTAAGCTGCAGAATTTTGCAAACTTGCCCGCGTAATTTGGCAAAATTTTTTGTGGAAAACTGTGGGCTCTAGCAATGAGTCTTTGTGGTGTCAAATTAGCTAACTGGCTGACTGAGTGATTGACTGGATGATTATAAATAATACTTCGTCAGATGTTATCTGTTATTTTGAGATTTTGGGAGGTACTATCACTCTGAATTTAAAAGTTTTCATGTGGGTAAAACAGTAATAACAAATGGTGGCAGGTTGATGCTATTTATGTTTTGGGCTTGGATATAATGGATGTGGTGCAGGAATAAAAAGAACTTGGACTTCTTAAGTTAGTGATGTATACACTTTGTAGAAAAAATACGTGCACATCTCAAAACACATGTGCAGGAAGGAAATGTAGTATTGTTGTGGCAGAACTTTTATGGGCCATGTGCTCTTTTGTCACCAAAGCAAAAGCATCAAACCAGTGAAGAAAGTTAAATAGACATGTCCAGTAAATAAATAACAAATGACCAATGTAATTCGGTAAAAGGTGAAACTGCTGACCTCTGTGAATCGTAAGTAGGTGGATGCAACTTTTGCCCAGATGTTTAGCCTCACATATCTCCTTTTACCTTGGGGGTCGGTGACTCGCGTCTAACATGATTTGTAGGTGTACCTGCCATATGACACGTAAGTCCATCAAACCATCTAAGCTTGGTACGTGAATATGATAGGCCATGCTACTGAGAAATGGGTAGCATAGCAATAGGTGAAATTGCCTGCACTGGAGCGATTCTGCAAAATACTAATAATATTATTATGGATTTGTTTGAAGATCGTGGATTGATGTATGGTAGATAACGCGAGTTGGTCGGAGTATTGATGGTGATGATGATGATGATGAGGGTCAGCCTGGGTCAGGTCCTGTGATCGACAGGGAAGGTTGGATCAGGCTCGGCACAGCATCACAGACCTTCTTCAAACGATCACCAACGCTGCACTACATGTATGAACACCGTGACGTCCTGTTCATAGCAGTTAAAGTTGTGTTTGTTACTGGGCATATCTTTCGATCATTTTCAGGACAGGTTCTGAAAGGAGACACTACTGTATGCTAGTAATGTTTTATCAGTACTGTTAGCCTGTCTGTCTTTAGAGGCCATTAGCTTGAAATAAATTGATTTAGATTTTTAACAACATCATGTTGGTGTTTTTTGCGTGATTAGCTTCGGAATGTTGGATCGTGAGGAGAGAGTGAGGAAAAGACTACCTCCAGTCCCTACAGATGAACGAAATGACCAGCTCAAGGCTGTCAAACCGAAGGAGGTAATAATTGAACGGGTTTATTAGGTTTCTTGACCAATGTTGATTCATCCTGTTGCTGTTTTCATAAAGAGAAGTGTGCAGAGGAAATTTCACATCTAGAACAAGGTTTATTACATGCGAGCTGGTTTTCTTTGAGATGCAATGAATCTGTGAGGGTTGAACTAGAGCTGTCAACGGCCAAGATGCCTATAACCAACTAAGCCAGTTAAGTCACACATTTATCAGCCGGAAGGCATTGGAAGTTATATCTGTTTGTTGGGATTAGTGTTTGTAATCCCAGGATCCCAGCCTTTTTCTCCAATCCCGAATCCTGGGATTGGCCATGTCTCAATCTTGGGATTACGGGATTGCAAAAATTTGTCAAACAAGATAATGTTCATACGAACACAGAGTCTGTCCAATGCATTTTGATAGTTTACAGTATATGTCTGTATAAATATAATCAGTGAGCTGTTTAGATTGGTAGAAAAAATCAAACAGTTTAATTTCAAATTGAACAGCAGCAATGATTCTTTCATCCTTCTCTATTATTTTAACTAAACAATAGACGTCAGTCACGAGACCATTCGATTCACTATAAATGGTCTATTGTCACCATGCATTTATCTTGCACTGTTATGGAGATGTGGCGCCTCAAAGATAATGGGGTCACGCCTTTGATCTTTTGTGGTCACATGACCATTCGACTCGCGGTCAAGTTCCCCCTATCCATGGTCCATAGTGACTATGGGTCCATCTGGCACCGTTACATAGATATGGCGCCACAAATATAATGGGGTCACAACTTTGACCTTTTGGAGTCACATGACGTCATCGGTGTTATACACTTCTACTTTTTCTGTGCACTGTAATTTGTGTTTTCACAGTCATAGTCACTCTCTACGCTCGCAATACCTTCCGTACGGTCAGCTTACTACATCCTCATGCATGAAATAAGTCTACTATGGATACCAAAACAGCGACCATTATACAGTTTCTTTGGCTAATTTTCACTTGTTTTCAAAACGTCTTGATTGCTGATGTAGTTTTTTTATACCTTAGTGAAATTGCATTTGTACTTTTTTGGCATTTTTTACATTTTATTTCTGACAGTACAAGTCATACGTTAATCTTAATTGAGATAAATCACGGGTGTTTGCTGTTTGATATTATCATGTAGTTACTGTCATTTATATGAACAATGCATACTTGTTAAGAGTGCACACTACAGTTGTAAGAATTTGTTGCTGCAAAATGTAAAAAAAAATTGCAAGAACTGAGATTTTGTTTGACAACTGCATATGATCTTTGTTTGGAATTGTGTTGTGAAGCTCGAGAAGATAAGTCAGTCAGAAGAGGTGACGACCCGTGAAGTAGAAAAGGCTCTGGTAACCCTACGAGATACATACAAGCATAACGATGACTTGCCGATATGCTACTTCGAATTTGTCACAAACCCAAAGTCATTCTCGCAAACAGTCGAAAATGTGTTCTACACATCGTTTCTAATTAGAGTAAGAAAATTTTATTACGTTAACTAGTGATAGTCTCCAGTGATTTTTGACTGAGAACAATATTGTTAATCTTCATTGCTTTGACACTGTTGGTTGGATAGTAGGAATGAAAATTCAGTAAAAGTTACCAGTTATTTTCCGAAATGTCTTACATAACGTCGACAACCATAGTGTTGCTATTATTAGCTTAACTTTTGCTAGATTTATAGCTTTTTCATCAGTTTTACTGTAGCTAAATAGCATTGATTTTACACACTAGTTTCATTTATGTAATCATTTACTGATGACAGTGTTATGGCACGAAATAGCTTTTTGTGTGCTGATATGCTGTTAAAAAACTACTCACCCATGTGGCTACTGACCTGGGTTAGAATAATGGTTTTTCAATAGCTTGTATCTTCTGTGGAGTTTACATGCAAAGAGAGTAACAGGAATGATCAGAACGCTTCATTAGCCAATAACCAGTGATGAGCTATCACTGATCGGACTGGATGTGGACATGTGATGCCTGAGCATTATTGTGTATGAATACTCAAATCACTGAAATGATATATGAGGGTCGTTTGATAAATAAGTTACAAAACAGTGTCATTCTGTTAGTTTTTCAAATCTAAAGAATCCAAAATATGCGTTTTGTAGGGAATTTTAATCTGAACATGTGTAAAAATTATTGATATGACGTCATTATTGACGTCATTTTTAAATGTTAAAGACTAATGTTTCGTTTTTCAACATGTTGTTCGAGTTCGCTTAAAGATTTGTTCTGTCTGTCAGCAAACTTCTGAATGCTGATGCAAAGAACGATGCTAGCTGCTGTCCATGCCACTGCAGAACGATTGATTGCACCTTGGTATATGATACAAATTTCTGCCCACTCAGCGTTTTTACACCAAATGTGAACTGTTTCCTTCACAAAGCACTTGTCGCCATATACTGGTTGCATTTCAAAGTGAATCTAATTTGCATTTATATTTTTTTGCCCACAAAAATACAATAATGGCACGCTGTTCATTACAGGAGGATTTCAGAGTCAATGTCGCCGTATTTAATGTTTATAAATGACGTCACAGTGACGTCATCATCATGAAACTTGCAGCTGCTATACTCAAAATTAAATTCCTTACAAAACGTATATTTCGGATTTTTAATATTTGGAAAACTAACAAAATGATGCTGTTTTGTAACTTATTTATCGAATGACCCTTGTACCCGTCCACAAATAGTCAACCATACAAGTATTAAGCACTTGATAGTGATGCAACAGACCGATAGTTGAATCCACTACCTCCTGCTGGTATGTTTGACACCAAACCAATGAGTATACTAAGCTTGTTTGCTGTAGGATGGCTTTGCAAGGGTATTTTTGGATGATGATGACCTGCCAGTTATTGGTACGTTGAGCTCATTTGCACATCTAATTCGATAAAATTATTGTACAGCATAGTCAGTGGAGCTGGGAATAATCGATTCGACAGAGCGAGTTGAACTCAAGCTTATTTAGATTTGACTCACCAATTTGGTAAATTATCAAAGCCAAGTTCTGTTGACAAACTCATGTTTCTGCGCACTGATTGTGCTAACTGCACGCGTGCATTCGCACTGCGCACAACTTTCGTTCAGTTTAACTCCACTATCACTTTGTCGCGTGCTTTCGAAAGCACAACCAGTGACATTAAGTTACCAGTAACTCTCTCTTCCTTGACGAGATTTTTTTTACTTACGAATTTTAGTTAGTTCTTCCAGGTTGATCAACCGATGATGGTGCGCTAGTGTGATATTAGCACGATAGAATAGGCCCAAATTGCAGCTCAAACTTTATGAATCGCCATGCTGTGAACAGCAGCATCATGGGTCAAAAAATAAACAGGACCTATAGTTGCAATTTTTCCACAGACACTGCAAATTTTCGACAGAATTCAGACAAAAGTTGCAAATTTTCAATAGAAAAGATTATGGGTGCTCAACATTTAACTTTTCCTCTAAAATTTTCCCAAAGTGGAGGTTTTCAGCCCCAAATTTGGCATTTGTAAATGATTATTTTCTGATGAGAAAATCTTTGACAATTTTTCGACAGTTAAAAATTTACCGTTCGCAACTGCCCCCATCACCATTTGCCCTCTGGCTACGACGCTTCTGCTAGTGAATCAAATCAAAAGTTTTTCGAATTGAATCGGATTTGTTGTCAGCCAAATCGCGCACCTTTAGTAGTCATGCGCTTTTTGTCTAGAGCATTCTGAAACTTTTGACATATCACATGCATTTCTACCACTAATCATTGCAGTCGCAAAGTTGTCAACACTCAAACAGGTCCAGTTTTTATTGGACCACCCTGTATATTACTTTTTTTGCGATATGTTGCATTGCAGTTGCTAGAATTTTTGCAGCTTGAGTGCCAGATAATTGAGCAACATGCAGTGTATGCTAAACTGTAGCAATTCTTCACAGTGTTTGTCTGTTAGGCAGCTTTCATGTAACTTTCATGTTACATATAACTTTCCGATATATCAGTGACATGTCTTCATGGCCGCAGCATCACTGAGGATATTCTTCTTGTTACATTTCATCTCATTGCAACTGTGGAAATGCAGTCATTATGAAACTGCAGTCAGGCACCTGGGTATCATAGCTAACAGTGACAAAGTCTAGTAGAGGACCCCAACTTAGATCTGCACCGAACTAAGCATAAGAACTACATTTGCTGAGTGTGGATTCACTTTGCCATTCCTGTTGCCTCAAACTGTCTTCCAGATCATCTGTATAATATTAGTGTCACTGAACTGTTTTGTAGCCTGGTTAATTCTTTTACATGGGTTGGTGGATTGTAGAGCCAGTGCTTGGTGCGACTAACGATGTGGAGACTGATAGTAATGATGACGATGACAAATGCCATCAGATGGTCTTGTCATGGACCATTCAGGACTGGAGGGTAAACTGCTTTTGATGTACATTGATGCTTTTTTGTGACTGAGCAGTTTAAGTAGTATTATGAGAAAAATCAAAGTTTTCATCTGTTTGCAGCTGCCTCTGTTCTGTATTTACTGCTTGACGTTCGTTGTTTAACTGTGGATAGCAATTGTTTTGGTGTTCTGCTAAAAAATTACTGTTGAGCTGTGCAGGCATGCATTGATATTTGCAAGCGAACAGGAGTTCAAGTGCTGAATAAATATTTGTCATTTTGCAGTTCACTTCTACTATTTATGGGAGATTAAAATTAGTGTACATATTTTGCATGAGAGTATTTTTGTTAAACTTATTCGATGAATCACCTGTTGACATATTTGGTGACCGTCAACTTTGTGCTGAAAATTAGCACCCTGGTTACTGCTGCTCTGTGGACTGCTCAGAACAATTTTGCTTTTCTATGCCTTTTGAGGAACCTATAAGTGACAGATGCCATGGACAGTCAGACAACATCTGTAATGAGGCCTGTTAGGATGGTCACAGATGGCGGTGTTTTTGGTATATTTCTTTTGGCACAAGTTGCATTTGTGAAAGTGTAAAATGTTTGCGTTGTTGTATTAGGACATCATCGAGACTTTTCATGTAACCGAGTCGATCATACCGACGCGCAATCCGAGCAAGCGTCCGGCGGCTGTCAGTTCTGCACCAGTGATGAATGGCTCAGCCTCGAGTGCAGAACGTTCGCATGCTATGGCTTCGGATGTTCAGCTGACCAGCAGGTGTGCTAGCACCAGCAGGCCTTCAAGTGCTAGCAGGCCCTCCAGTGCAGGGTTATCTAGTGCCAGTAGACCTTCAAGTGCAGGAGCTTCCAGTGTGCAAGGGTCCAGCGAGGCCGGTCCTTCCAGTCTGTCAAAGCGAGCTAGTGGCTCATCTACAACGTCATCATCACGCCGAGCATCTCGAAGGACATACAACAAAGATTCGGACGATGACGATGACTAAAGTAACGTGCTTCACCAATGCTTGTCTTTTTGACACTGAATTTTATTGAACATGTGAGCTGAGAGAGCTATAGTTGTCTTAAACTGAACTGAAGTGGGAGAAGTTGGACATGGTACGAGGGTGTCAGGGTTCTTACAGGTCAGGGAAAATTGGAAAAGGTCAGGGAATTTGTGTGGTCAGGGAAAGGTCAGGGGAAAATATTATTTTTGAAAGTCAGCAAAAATGATCTAGGATCATGCAGACTGCAGATATATGTGATTTTTTGTGTCTCCAAATATTACAAGAAATTTGAGCTAATGCTCACGGGACGCGCGAAAGCCCATGGCAGTTCCTGTCCGCAGGCAGTCACCCATCACAGTACTAACCGAGCATGACGTAGAGTAACTTTGTTTCAACCGAAACGCGCTACCAACTACGCCACGCCACCAACGTCAGTAACGTGGCGCCGCCTTGTGAATGATATAGACTTGC
>Ga0209367_1009052_pt1 | contig 13559 bp, 9 predicted proteins | sample WorMetLIZISLAND2_FD_187412 | JGI IMG/M metagenome (GOLD analysis project Ga0209367, IMG submission 187412) | Marine gutless worms symbiont microbial communities from Max Planck institute for Marine Microbiology, Germany - Olavius geniculatus... ... | reverse complement strand
CCTAGATAGGCAGCGGTGGGCAGCGATAGTAAGAATGGCGTCAGACACCAACGGGCATTGAGCCCACGGTTGTCGATGATGATGATGATGATGACAGTTGAGCAGCCATATCATCAGAACTTCTTCTATTTTCGAAACATTTGAATAATTTCATTTCAAAGTCTTCTAACCACAAAAGCAACAAACGAAGCAGAAATGCAGATTGCTACAAGTGGTTTAGAAGATTGCACGGGACAGGAATAGTTGTTAATGAAGGTGGACACAATGCCTTGTTAGCAGTTGGCAAGGGGATGCCATAATGCCAACCCCATGTTAGTTAACTTGGGAATACGATCGCAAATACAGAAATTAAGATGATTTACCAAAACCTGAAACCACAGGCCACAACGTGAATATGAAAACAACTAAAATATCCAACAAGTGCCAATGGCTGCATTTAACATACTGCAGATAGAATCACATGGCCAAAAACAGCCATACTGTGCACGAAAAAAATCACCCTTTAGCAACTGTTCAACACAACTCACACACTGAAATTTTGGCTTAAAATACAGCCAGTATATGTTTGGCAGTAACGGCTTAAAACAAACAATAATTCGCTAACATCGTTAATAATAAACATTACCAATGGAAATTTCAACAACGAACTTTTAATGCCAGTAATCAATTCTTTGCAGTTAATGGAGAAACTGTTATCGGCAAAGCCGGCTGAGGCTAGCGTAACACAAAAGCCGAGCTGATATCTATGGTGAGAAGCTAAGAGTGGGTGGACTGCCACTGGTCAGGCTGCCACTGTCATCACTGTCGATGCTACAGCGATGACGCATCGCCTGACGACGACGTGCCAGCTGGCTACCACCTGGCAGCTGGATCGGCTTACACTTCTCCATGCGGGTCCACTGCTGGAGCTCATCATCACTCCACATCCCACGATCCTCCGCCTCGTCATTCGACACCCCCAGCTGGAACACGGCTCGCTCCAGGAATGTAGTATCCCCGTCATCGTCGTCTCCGGCTGAGATCGACGGCGGAGTGCACACGTCTTTGTCGGCCGGGTCGAAGCCAATGAAACTGTTGCGAACCTCTGTGAACGAGATCTGCTGCTGAATCAGCCGGTTCATGGCATTGGCATTCTCCGCAAACAGACCGATTTCACGCACACTGTTTGTCCTGAACATCAACACACAGCTCAGTCTAATTAACCGCTTGGACAGGAACAAGTCGAAAACACTTGCTGAGACTAGTGACAATTTTGGTCTGGAACTGAATACATCATAAAGATGACTTCAGCACATACTGATACAATGTTCAATGATGATTACGTATGTGCAAAACTTTTCATTATGTTAAGCTTCAGTCCTAGTATAACACACAGCCGTGTGAATCCAGTATTCACACAAGTGACCCTGACGAAATGTAGGAACTAATCAGTAACTTCCATGTGAGTGCTGTTAGGGGAAATTAACACCGGTAAAGCAAAAACCTTAACGGTCCATGGCCACGGTCAAACTCACTTGTACAATTTATGTAGACCTCAATTAGCCATTTCACCTTGCTTATATAATATGACGATTTAAGCTTTACGAATGTATAAAAATAATGCCTGAATATAACGAAAAATGGCGTTACGTTACGTCATGCTGAAATATCTGACCTTGGTAAGTGGCCGCAAGTGATGTCATCACGTGTACCCAGTCAGTGTTTACTAATTAATTTTAATATTTTTAATGGCAAAAATACTGTCGTATGACAGCTGCAGCAGTACATAGGTAGACAATGTGATTTTATAATGCTTATGTTTCTGTGTGTATTTTACGTTGACTACAGGTACATGCGGTGACGTTATCAGCCTGTCAACACGGCGTTTCGTTTTCTGCATCATTTTCATAGATCGTCAATTTCAAATGTACGTTTCTTCATGTTGACAAAACGCTGGGTGCCGATATAAGTGTCAACCTTCTCAGAAAATTGTGCGCTTTTAGTAAAATGGTTAAGTTAATTTTGGTGTCCATGGACCTTTAACTTGCAATAGCAGGCAAAGGCATGCTACCTGCTGAGTAGATACGGAGTAGCGAGCTGTGACTGAGGCAAGGACTCCTGCATGTGGATCCACGGATGAGCCAGGACCTCGTCTGCAGTGTAGCGCTTGTGAGGATCACGCACCAACAGATGCCGGACCAAGTCCTGTGCTTCGCTCGAGATTGTCGACCACTCCTTTTCCGGGAATGAGTACACTCCGTCCTGGATGCACTTGAACAGTAGTTCCTGCAACCAGTAGCATACGGTACACCACCGGACACTCACAGTAACAGCAATCGGTGTTTATCGTGGTGTCATCACAGCAATTCCATTTTAAAAGTGTACATCTTTCATCTGAAGAATGCAGAACAGGGCTGTGGGGCTAGCGACCTTTGGACCAAGCTGGCTGACTTCAGCCGCAGATCCACCTAAACTGGCAGCTCCTTTGCTACATTCAACATCGCCATTTATTACCACTCATCCAATACTCATTTGCCACCCTGTGAATGATAAAAGGCTGAATCGACCAATATATCCAGGTAACAGTACCTACTAGACTTAGTCGAAACCAACATGTTGATAATTACACCACACAACTCATCCAACAATAGCTGTAAATAAATAAAACTAAATAAGGCCATAATACTACACAGAACACTTCACTCCTAAGACAACTCCACTATACTAGAAGATATTAGTTTGATGACAACAAAGTGCTTGGCAAACAGTTTCCATTACATCAATCCACTACATCAAAAAATGACCAACTGTTAGCTACGAACTTGTTGAGCAACAAACTGTACAAAGTATCATGCAAGGTAAAAGTTACGAAACAGCGCTGCCAAAGCTAAAGACATCAGAGACAAAATGCTGCATATTGTTATCATACATAGAATCACTAACCTGACAATCTTCACAAGGCAGACCCTCAGAGAAGCCACAGCCCTTTCCACATGATGCATAGAATGGCCGATAACCACACAGAAGAATGTATCTGAAAACATGCAACAACAACAATACTACCATGCAACTTCAGACATATGCTAATGACAGACACTTTACGGCAACTTATGATGTGAAAATCTAGCACACACACAAACTCACAAATTGTCAGCTTTTGTTAGCCTTCATAACTTGCAAAGTCAGTCAGTTTCTGTGCCCTATATCTTGCAATGGCAAAGAATCATGCAATTTTATCTCAAATCTAGATGCTGATCCAGATCACCACCAAAATCTTACCGCCTAAGTTGGGCAAAGTCTAGCTTTCGCTGAAAATTTAACCACATCCACCTGTAAATATCTGTGAAATCTTGCTAATGAACATATCAACCAACAAGCAGATCAATAAATGCTGGCTACCACATAACTTGCAAAGTCAGTCAGTTTCTGTGCCCTATATCTTGCAATGGCAAAGAATCGTGCAATTTTATCTCAAATCCAGATGCTGAGCCAGATCACCACCAAAATCTTACTGCCTAAGTTGGGCAAAGTCTAGCTTTCGCTGAAAATTTAACCACATCCACCTGTAAATATCTGTGAAATCTTGCTAATGAACATACCAACCAACAAGCACATCAATAAATGCTGGCTACCACATAACTTCTGCCTCGATGGCAGCTAATAAATCATCATCAGCAACATCATCGCACATTCATAATGTGCAGATATACAAAAAAAGAACATGTAGTAAAAGCAAAAAACGGCCTAATTTTAAAATCACTTAAAAGAAATACTTTAAAGATAAAAATGTGTCAGACCAAATACGAGCTCACTCACAGAATAATGCCAAGACTCCACAGATCACATCGTTTGTCGTAGGACCAAGCCCGATCTAACCAGACGTCCACTACCTCCGGTGCCATGAAGTCTGCTGAACCAACCTGTCAATGGCAGCATTCAAACACATTACTTTGTAGTTCATGTCAGCACAGTTGAAGCTGTTATGTTGACTTGAATCCACTGACGGACTCTGACGAAAAAGCAGTAAAGCCTGAAGATAATGCTCCTAAAATCCGAAACTTCACATTCAGACGACCTCGCCTAACATGCTAGAAATTCAGAAAATCGGCTAACTGAAGAAATAAAAAGTACTGTAGTGAACTAGCAAGAAAAGTAGTAATACAAGCTATCTGCAGTTCACAAGGCTTGAGCTTTAGAATTTCTAAGCAGGGCAAGCATCAGTTGATTTATTTTAAGCTACCAATGAGCACGTTTAGTCTACTCACGGGAGACAGTAGTTCGGGTGTGGTGAGTCCATGACTGTGCTTGGTATCGAGAGGAACACCGCTGCCCAGGTCAAAGTCACAGATCTTCACCGGAGTCAGCTGACCGGCGTGGACACACAGTATGTTCTCAGGTTTGAGGTCTCTGTGAGCAATGCCCTTGTTATGCAGGAAGCTAAGAGCACTTGCTATGTTGCGAACAACATTCGACGCCTCTTCCTCTGTTAGATGTCCACGCTGGCGAATGGAGTCCAGTAGGGTTCCGCCCTCCATCTTTTCAAACACCACGTAGAACCTGAACAGAGAAACAACTGGAAGGTCAGTAGGAAATTAAAAAAACAAATGTGCACCCAGTGCCAACACTGAACATCTGCCTACAGTAGTGCAACCATAAACCAAATCCTGACTTTTGACATTAAACCCTCAGGAACATTCTAACTCGTTTTAGACTTCTACACCCTTTAGCTTTCGGGTTAGGAGCCTATAGAAAAGGACAAACAGACAGACAGACAGGGAGACAGATTAGCAAGGCCCATCAGGAGGATCAGATAATAACTCAATACAGTTATCACTCAGTAGTCTGGTTGGCACCGAGTTTCTTTGTTGATTAGTTTTATGGCAGTATTCATTCAGGCAGGCCATGACAACCAAACTGCTTGGTATCGAGTACACAACTGATATCCAATATCAACTCCTGATTCACTCCTGATATCTGGCACCACAGAAATGTGTTTCAACCAACATGAAATGCATACAATACTGCTGCAGTTATCTCTACATCTCTATTACAGGAACGTTTCCTATCAGCCACTGATTAGTCGGAGTGTAATACAAGCTGTGCTTGGCTCAAGTATGCAGTTAGATTGACTCTATAAAGCAAAGTGGTAACAGATGACCCCAGGTACAATTTACACAACAATACTCCACTGCTGAAGAAAGGCCCGCTGGTCAAAAAGCACAATCAGTAACTGACTGAATAGCATTAACCTATTGCAATGCATTGTAAGCCAGAGACCATCAAGTCTGAAATCCCATTTTGACAACAATGGGCTGCGGTTTGAATTCCTGAGGCTGAGATACGTGTTACCTACCAACACAGAAAAGCTTAAGCTTAATAAGCAGTGCTTATTACACATCTGCATAGCTACAGAAGATCAACAATGGACACAAAATATAGAACCTTAGCCCAGACCATTCACAGACACTAGCTAGGACAAAGTGCAGTCCATTATCTTGTATTTAATCAGTGATTAGAGGACGGTGCAAAAGCAGGCCGGTCGGGCACGGGGACAGGTGTTCACAGGGCTGGTAAAAGCGCCCACCCACACGGCCAGCTCGGCCTTGGGGAGCCTGCCGTTAAGTACCGTTGAACGCACAGCTATTACAGCTAAGCCAGTGACCGACCAACAGACCAGGCCAGGGCTGGCTGGGCCTAGCAGCAGTCGAGCGGCACGGCACGTAGACATGATCTATTTATCACATTCACAGTGGTCTGACGTCGCCCGTTAGCCGGGTTCAACGGGCGCACAGCAGGGCACTATGCTTAGCTTAAGCCACTCATAAACCAGTCCGCAAACACTGACGGCCAGCTTCCAGCCAACGCCAGCTGTTTACCAATCTCTATTCACACTGCTCTATTGACGTCATAAGCTCACCCATATGACCGGCCGGCTGGGACCGTCCAGCCAGCCGGCCGGCTTGTATTTCAAATTTTTGTTTACCCCTGTTGACTATCATGTTTTTAAGTCAATGGGTACGTTGCTGAATGACAAAAACAAGGCCAGTCTGCCTCCAGCATGAAGCCACGTCGTACCTAGCAAATGGTCCACTAACGTTAATGTCATTCATTGCATGTTTTTAGTCTTTGAAAAATAAATGTCAGAACGCATCAAAGGGAGGCGGAGGCTAAAATTGTCTGACTCACAGTAGACGTAGTCATAATTATTATTCAACAGTACACAATGTAAAAGATGTAACAATTACAACATGGGCATTCCCATAGTAATACAACGGTTTATCAGAAAATGTTACAGTAGACAAAAAAGTGCCGCATGCCAAAAAAAAACAATATAATAGCACCTTGCAAGTCAGACTCAACAATCAGAAAAAAACTGCCAAAGTATGTTAGAAAAATGAAAGTATATTTAAAACGAATTACAAATGCACTCTATTGCACCGGTAACTGTCTCCTACAAACAGCACACAAATACTCACAATTTTTCCTCCTCGAAGTACTCAATGAGCTGCAGAATATTCTCATGGCCCTGACAACAATGGAACGTTTCGATCTCTTTCAACATTTTCAGCCGACCATGCTGCCCGGATTTCTTCTCGACAATCTTCAAGCACACAAGAAAATAACATGCACTCAACTTACAGTCTGCAAAATGTTTCGTATCCACCATCAACCGACACTAGCCAGCAAAAACACTAGCACTACAGCAACTTGCACCTCACACCACTAACTATCAAAACAATCCAGCTATCCCATATATGTTTTTAATTAATTCCAATTTCCAATAAACTAAAATGTCATTCAGTGCTCCAAAGCTAATGTTGCTGGTTGGATGGATGGCATCTAACTGCAAAGTCTTCCTACAACCAGTTCCGAGAAGTTTATATTTGGTGTCTTGGGGACCCTTCAGGCCTAACTAGAGTACTGCTGGAAAAAAATGTCAAGTAAAAGAAAGCTTTACCTAGCTCACAGTAAAGCAAAATCTATTTTTTAATTCGCAAGGACTAACAGTTTACATCATACAACCAGATAAGCTTCTTCTGCATCTAACTATTAAACCAAAAGATGCATCGATGTCAACCAAATTAATGTCAGGCCTACACCATAAAATTCATCTATTTCAGTACTTCCTTAGCTTTATATACAGAAGAGAAAAGAAAGGAAACCACGAGGAAAAGAAATGAAAAAGTAGAAATGTAGGAAAGACCACAATAGTCAACCTAGAGTGGTATAAGCAGGCTAACCAAATTAACCAATACCATCAGAAAATTTTTGTTTGAAAGTATATAATACCGTGATCATACCTTAACAGCAAATTCTTTCCCTGTGTTGATATTTCTGTGAGTAATTACTTGCCCAAATGACCCTTCACCCAATACTTCACCGGTACTAACATATATATCTGTAAACAACGTTCATTCACAAATGTAAAACAACACAACATAATTAAGAATAAAAAACAAAGCTATTACAACAGCCATAAACATCTTCATTTCACCGAGTAGCAATAGCTACAAGAAAGCCTAGCTAACACAAAGGGAAACACGCAACAGCAGTACATGTTTGAAGGCCCACTGCGAACAAAATCTAAGCTCACTGATCCCACAAACTGACATTGGGTACGATGCCTTCACATACACCAGATGGAGCCACCATCTCGCATGGCTGTTGTTCGGGTGGTCAAATGAGAGTATTTTGAAGGGGGTACCCAAGTTTGATGCCCCTGTATGGAAATTACTTGAACGCAGAGAAGCAAAATTTAAACTTTGTGAAAACTACGCTTAAAGCTGAAAGTTTCATACTCATGCTGTTCCGGTCTATCTCTAGTGATTTCAACACGATTCGCTCTTGAAATGTGTGTCGCAGCCAAAAATCGCCAAAAGAACCATAAAAGCCTTTATTTTGGCGTTATCCAAGGTCAGTGCTTTCAGTGCCAATCAAAAGCCAGTGTAGGATTTCCTATTAATGATTACTAGTAACCTAGACCCTATCTCGCACCATTTCTGAGATATAGCGACTTATTGGCTGAAAATTGCAAATTTTACCCACCCCCCTGCTCATTTAGTGCCCTCGCTGCTCGGGTGATCCCTTTCAAATTTACAGAAAAGCCTTAACAGAACCTAAAACTAAGAGTCTTCCAGGCAGCTGACAGTGAAGATTTGGCGATTCTAGGTTGCACTGTTTTTGACTGATCCACCCGTGTGACAGACAAACAGACGGATGGACAAACAGTATTGTGATGGCTAAGACGCGCTACAGCAGTAGCTGCTGTCACGATTAAAAAGTGATATTAGGTCAACTTCCATAAAAATCAATCAAATAATGACATTTATGTTCAGGCCAGACAAGCCACAATGTTGGCCTAGACACTAGTCATCCAGGTTGAACTTACAACTTCAAGTGGCTAGTAACAATGTCTCAATTTCTAAAGATCAAGCCAATGAAATTCATTCCTGTAAGTTCATTTGCAAGATTTTCAACTAGGGACATCACAGCAACACTGTATATAAGTCTGACATAACAACCAGCCAACCAGGTGATGCATAAAAATGCATTATATAGATCGAGCAATTGAACAGTTGTGGAAATGATTATCCTCTACCTCTGCAGTGAAGGGTGATCAAGTTTGAGACTCGAAAACTGCGTTCAACATGACCAATCTTCACTGCAGCAACCAATGCTAATCTGTTCTGAAACTATTCGCATCTCTAATACATCTGTGTGAACCATGCTTGTTCCAGCTTTTATGCACCACCCCTTATGGCCATTATGCAGACAACTACCGGTACTTAAAAACAGGCAGATGTTGCCAACTCTGCCGTCAATCATATCCGTCCTTACTTCTCAAACACTAACTGCAGAGGTCCTAAAAACAATGCTTATTACTTAGGCCACTTGAACCCCTCTATGAAGATGATGACTGCTGTGGTTTTCAGAAGACTGGTACTAAAGAGCAAACTACTGACCACCAAATTTCTTGACCATTGCATCAGCAGCACGGCGCTTCTTGCGTCTTCTGACTATTTGCTGGCCGTGCCCAGCCTCCGTAGCAGTGCGATCTCGCAGGGCATCCGAGCCCTCAATCAACGACATCATCATTGCTGCCGAAGTCTTGCTTTCAAACACCATCTAAAACAGACACACAACACAACTAGTAAGAAACTGTTCCATTGGACATTATGTACATTAACAAAAGCAACTGTCAATAAATTAATCATAAGCTCATACAAAATACTGTCCTCTACGCTCGTTAACTGACCCTGTAAGCTCAGAGGCAACACCAAACAAAATGGTTATAAATGGACCACGGTACAAAACCCTTTAAAAAGCTATTAGATCTTACAATCACCCTGAATAACTGACAGAGAAAGACAGGCGCTCTATTTAACACAAAACGGGCATACCTTTGCAGAAATAAAATGCAGAAGATAACACTATCTCCGAGTAAAGATGCAACTGAAAAATGTTCTCATTCCAGACCCAGACGATCGACCATTAAATCCACTTCCAATCGCGCGACCAAACGACTTCGCCTTACAGACGTGCGTCTTCTTTTACGCTGTAGCTCTTCCACCACCATCTTTCCTCTCCCTGTTGCCGGTCAACTCGTCATCCTGCGGCTGTTTCAATTTGTTGAAACAACCAAAAAAACTCACAACACCATTTAACAAGGAACAACAAATGACGGCCCAGGCCGACGGCTTATATATGACGCTGGCGGTCACGTGATGCTTCTCGAAAGACGGGCCTAGTGCTGAGTCACAGCTGGGCGAAACAAATGGGCGTTCCCATAGGCCGACGTGGCATTAGCTATGGCACACCCATAGTCCCATAACTTGTCACTACTCCTAACATTCAAGCTATTTATGACATGACTATTTAGCCGTTTTGCATCCGAGGTAAATTTTATTTTAGACTTTTCGTTACATTACATCAAACCGTGTTAACATAAAATCGGTAGCCGTTCGCAGCTATACCGTTTTGATATTCAACTGAGCCACACAAGCCAACCCAGTCTGGTAATCCCTCCGTAAATAAGCAGAATGATCGCGTTCCATCTTTTTTCGTTGCCCAGTGGCAAATAAGAGAAGAAAAATTTTGAGCTACACCCTTGACAAAACTTCCTCTCCCCTCTTGTTTACTGAGCGCAAACTGCGCTTGCCAGATATAGGGATAGAAAGTTAGAAACCTGTCCCCTGGGCAGCCCTCACATAATTCAATGCTCTGCAGTGACAGAAACCGAGCCGCTATAACGGCAACAGATCTGCGAGAACGGTAACAATCTGGTCGCTACTATTCTTAAAAGCTGCATAAATTATTTTCATAAATGTATAAATCAGTTAGCCTATCTTTCGCGGAGAGGAATCACACAGAATAACGAATTATATTTAGTTACACGGGAAGTCTCGGCAGACGAGTGCGAATTAATGGCATTACGGTGTACAATAGTGCGGTGCTACGTGCACGCGTGGCCTCAGCCAATGAAAACTCGCCTCGCAGCAACGCCCGTTGTTGACGTCAACAAAATCCCCAGTCCTTTGTGTTTGTGTGTTTTCCGTCCTGCCGACCTTGCCTGGGAACGTGAAATGGGTCAGGTATCATGATGCAACTGACTATAGCAGTTGCACTGCATCCCATTTCCGTTTTTAAGCCGTTTGTGGTGACACGACAGTACCTGTCAGTACGCGATGAGTTGATGACATCGCGGAATTGATTAATTGAGAAAATATAATAGGACTATATTATGCGGATTGCTCCAAAAGTCACTCGGATGATCAAGTTAAATGTCCAGGCCAGAGACGGAGAACTGTTTGTCCAGGCACGGATCCAGGGTCCACTTCAAAGGCTTCGTTGTCCCTAAAATAACTGTCTCGGTTCTCATAAATGAACAAGAAATTTGAGCTAATGCTCACGAGACGCGCGAAAGCTTACAGCAGTTCAGGTTCAGTAGTTGCTGAAAATTCGGCTGTTCACGCTAAGTTAATATACAAATAAATGTACAAAACATCAGTTTACACACTTGTTAACGGCAACATTCAAGGACTTGCACATCGAAAACAGCAAAAATTACAAAAGGTGATATTGCCCGCATCACACTGACTGTGTGTCAATGTGCTGCTGAATAATATCCCCTTTTGTAATTTTTGCTGTTTTCGCAAATCCTTAAATGCTGCCGTTAACAAGTGTATAAACTGATGTGTTGTACATTTATATTTGCTGTTTTATTACTAAAATACTTTTCCTACTAGTGATCAGTTGCAAAGATATCGCGCTTCAGATATTTCTTACAGCAGCCAAGCCGCTTATAACTGTTACTTGCTACCTAATGGCGTGACTGAACAAAGCAGACGACGTGCGTCAGGCATGACGTCACCGCTTGCCTGCATTGCTGACAATACTGAACAAATTTTTTTTATATCCACAAAATGGCCATATAGATAAACCAACTAATATTTCACGGCGTGCACGCATCACCCGCTTAATATAGGCCCGGAAAACACTTCAATAATGCTAATTTAACTAATCGCATTATTGCACTTATTGGACCGTTGCGTAAAATGTCCGACCACAAACGTCTGAAAAGTGGAGTCAAACTAAAGTCTGACCTCATCTCGTGGTTAACCTAGTTTAGCCACTTTTTGACAAAAATTGTACAAATTTCGTTGCCAAGACAACGAAAGTCAACCATGGTATAGACTTACTAAAATTATTTATTTGCTCTACCCTCAAAACCCCTTGTTAGATGCAAAAATCTCGTAGATATCTCGTACATATGTCGAGTTATAGGGCCTAGCCCATTTTGTCCCAAATTTGGTTCCCATTGCAACGAGGGTCATTCGGAATAAAATTCGATTGGCAGCATTCGCTGGTCCATCATCCCCGAAAACCACCATACAGACACAAAAATCTCGCAGATATCTCTTAGATAAGCCGAGTTATAGCCAATTTTGTCCCAAATTTCGTTGCCATGGCAACCAGGGAGGGTCCGGGGTAAATTAAATGACACCATTAGATTGGTCATCCCCGAAAACCATACCGTAGAACCAAAAATTACGACTCTATCTTATACACAGCCAAAGTTATGACCGTTTTAATAATTGTTTAATTTTTCCTATAGGCTCCATTGTAATTTTTTGGATTTTTTTAAATAAATACGTTAAATATTAATTTCAATTTTTTTTAATTTCCAAAAGGCACATCCTTGCGCGAGACAGCGTCGTTTGAGCCATCGCACACAAAAATCCGCCTAAGGGTTTGACCTGTAGGCTTATATACAGGGTGGTCCAAAAAACCGGATACCCAGTTTTATTTTTGGGATAACTTCGGTAATTCAGCACCGATTTTAACCATTCTTTCACTGTTACAAGCAGAAATTTATAGCGCGTAAACGTGAAGTTCTTTCACCCACCGCACCTTTATTATGTGACCACATTACCTAGCAAAACAAACACTGTCAAAGCTACAGTGGTCTCGGAGAACAGGCAACATATAAAGATATCAATTTCGTAGCATAAAATAGTTAAGCTTACTTACTTATTCGTAGTAGTGCCTTGTGACGTCATTGTTACGTCATATTGTGTTTATTTGCTTTGTTTACCAGTAATAATTGTTAGAATAAATCGTTTGATATGGGCAGAATAACAAAGGATGATCGCTGTTTGATCATGGGTTTACGAACTGAGAACTGTTTTGCTAGGTAATGTGGTCACACAATAAAGGTGCTGTGGGTGGAAGAACTTCACGTTTACGCGCCATAAATTTCTGCTTGTAACAGTGAAAGTATGGTTAAAATCGGTGCTGAATTACCGAAGTTATCCCAAAAATATGTAAAGTTCGCTGGTCCCCTCGCCCCTGCTACTGCTTCTGCTTCTGCTGCTTCTACGCTCCGTGCGTCTGCCGAGGGGGCACCAGTCACTTCCGGTTCCCGATTATCTGACATGGCTCCTTGCTTAGTGGTGGAGGAGACCGACCCTTTTCAGATATCTAATGTAACAGCGGGTTCGCGGGGTAATCTACCCCTGGCCCGGAAGACACCGGCCAAGTATTTTTTTACCACTTCTAAGCGGAATGGTGGCAAAATTCTCTAATTATTAAAATTAATAAAATTGGGGAATAATTTTAGGGAAAATGTAGTTATAGCCAAATTATAGAGATCCCCCAAAAATTTACTCTCGCCTGCACTGATGAGTCGAAGAAATGAAGACGTGGTTGATGAAGTGCTGTAATAACATCGTCACAGCACCAGGCAGCAATGCGGCGGTGTGGACTAAGCGGGTGCTGAAAGAGCAGTTCCGGGTCAGTGTTGCGTTGGTCGCTGGTGGCTGCTACACTGAGTCTCGACGGTTTGGGCGCAGTTTTCGCTCCGCGGTCGCCAAACGAATGCAAAGTCGGTGGTTTAGGACGGACGATGAACGAAACGAAATTGATGACTGACGGAACGCAGACTTTAGGTGACGTTGTCTACGATGTTACGTACAGAACGACAGACGAACGCCCGAAATTTTAAATTCTGTCTCTCGACATTCTAAACGATAAGTTGACTGACAAAATGTGACTCAGATGACTTCCTATTACAGCATTAC
>Ga0209367_1009051_pt1 | contig 13561 bp, 11 predicted proteins | sample WorMetLIZISLAND2_FD_187412 | JGI IMG/M metagenome (GOLD analysis project Ga0209367, IMG submission 187412) | Marine gutless worms symbiont microbial communities from Max Planck institute for Marine Microbiology, Germany - Olavius geniculatus... ... | reverse complement strand
TCTGCGCTATATATGCGAATTTTAGCATATGCGGCGTATTTTCCGCATATGCGATTTTGAAAATGCCATTATATGCGGAAAAATATGCGATTTGCACTTTTTGCCAAAATATGCGATCGCATATGCGTAGAGTATGGACTTTGTACTCTTGTTTGCTTGTTATTTTGAACGTTTTTATGTTAATACCGCTTAATGCACCTTGGACGCCTACGAACCGGTTCTGTCGAGTCATTTTACCAGCCAAATGCCACGAGTGTAACGTAGCCTACTATCTCTTACCATACGCACATTTAGTGAGATGTAGGCTAAGAGTAGGATTACAAGAAATTTGAGCTAATGCTCACGAGACGCGCGAAAGCCTATAGTAGTTCCGGTTCAGTATATTAGCTGAAAATTGGGGTATTCACGTCAAGTTAATATACAAAATACCACATTTTTTATCTGGATCGCATAACGATAATTTCGTGCAGCTGACGGTGAAAATTTGGTAATCTTAGCTTGCACCGCTTTAATTTTGACTGATCCACCCGTGTGACGGACGGATGTGGCCCAAACCTAGGAGCAGGGTAAGGTTTTTGGGACAATAGAAAATAGTTAAATAATTTTGCATTTCTGATATACGATATCTTGCAACCAGAAGAGTTCTGTGACGCATAGAATGCGCCAAATTCGTTTTTTGACTGGGGCTCTGCCCCGGGCCCCGTTAGGGGGATTCCCATTTCCCACCCCTCGACGCCTGCGACGCCTCATTCTCGACGTCTACGACGCCTCACCTTTGGTTATGGGTGAACTTGCTCTGAGGACTTGAGAGCGGACATAGACGCCCTTGCAATACTGAGCCTTTGTACACGCGCGCACTGCGTGTCAACAGTTTTCAACGCACCTATAACTGCAGCGTCTGGACCGTTATCGTGATAGCAGGAGTCGCTGAGTTTATGTAGGCCTGCAAACGGCGACGACAGTATAAAAGTCGAGGTTGTGAAAGGTAGACGTATTAAAGCTCAACTGCAACAGTAGTCATCAGCATCACTAATCGTACAGTTCACATTGTGCAAGAGAGACTAATAATGATTGGAATTGAACAACTGAGTGCCGACGGTCGATTAGGTGAGAAATTTGTGTCGACTTACAGTACGTTAACGTGATTGACAATAGTGACGTAAAAAAAACTTAGCGTAGCCTACAGTGTAAAGTCCTCTTCGAGCCATGACGCCCATAGGGCGGCGCCGATCTCTTTTTCTATGGCCATCAGTCAGACACTAGTTTACACTACGAGATCGCGGATACGGGAGTAGTGCATTGCGCGGTGTTTTTATTTACGCCACAGTTTTTGCTGGTACTCATTGCGCATAGTCATGGAGCCTGATGGAGGGATGGCCAGGCTGACTGACCTGGGTGGTTTACTACATACCAAGATGGTTTAGAATTGCAAGTACTAACCGGGCTTGGCATAGGGCAATTTTTTGATCGAATACAACGCGTCAATCACTAGATCAAGCTACCGGGTAGTAAGATAGTGACGTAGATAAGTGGGTAGTGCGTAAACATACTTATAACTGGCACAGTTTAAACAACAAGTCACAACGCGCTGCAGCTGCCTCAACCAAGCAAAAACGTTTTTAGTAGTCGCTTAAAATGTTCAAATGCAATGTTTCTCTCTCGAAGTTTGACCGGCAGATTGTTCCATAGCTGCGATCCAGCTGTCGTAAATCTTTTGTCACCAAGCTGCGACTGTGTTCACGGCACACGTGTAGACGTTTGATGACCCGAGGTGCCGACGTCCCACCTCCGTGACGAGTTGGCAGTCGTCCGAGAGGTACTGCGGGATGAGGCCATGCAGAGTTTTGTACTCAGCATACACCACCAGTTTGAAGTCGATTTTCTGCTTCACAGGCAGCCAATGAAGCTGTCTCAGCACTGGAGTGATGTGGTCACGTCGACGAGCTCCAGTGACGAGCCGTGCTGCTGCGTTCTGTACCGACTGCAGCAGTTGAATCAGACCGCCAGAGATGTCATACAGCATTCAGCGCGTTACAGTAATGCAGTCGGCAGAAACGAGCGAGTGGCATCGTCTGACAACGAACGCGCAATCGTTCGTAGTTGACGCATCTGGTAGTAGGCCGAACGAAACAAGTAATTTAAGCAAAGCTCAAGTGACGCGCGATAGCAGCGGTCCTGCCACCTGGGCAATCGTATACAGCATGCAATAAAATAAAAATGCGTTTTGAAGGAGTACCCAAATTTGAAGCCTTCTTACGGAAGACTCCTTGAATTTAAGAGGTCGAAATTTAAACTGTTAAAAATGGACGTTCTATGCTAGAAATTTCATAGGCCTAGGCAGGTTGTCCGGGTTTATCTCTAGTCATTTCAATGCAATTCACTCTTGAAATGTGCGCCGCAGCCGAAAATTCCAAAAAAACACTAAAATATTTTGTCACTCAAGGTTCAAGGTCATTTAAGGTCATTTAAGGTCATTGATGTTGACACCATTCAAAACCTCGTTACTAGTGCTTGTTATGATAAGTAGCATGTCTGTGCATATCTGCAACTGTTTTACGCTAGTCGAGCGAATAGCGGTAAAATAACCACTTTTTAGGGGGTACCCTTCATTGACCAGCGCAGGTCTTCTTAAACCTTGAGGGTCGAGACATGAATTGCTACAATCTGAGTTTAATGCCAAAAATTTCATTCCCAGGTTTTCTTAGTCTATCTCAAGCTATTTCGTCGCAATTCATTCTTAAAATGTGCGCTTTAATTAAAAATAGCCAAAAATACACTAAATACACCAAAATTACAAGCCATAAACAAGTAATTTGAGCAAAGCTCATGAGACGCGCGACAGCCTAGCAGTTACTGTTTGCAGCTTGTCTCAGAATATCTCCATCCATTTCGTTCAAGGTTCTTTATCGATGCTGCTAAAATTAAAAAGTTCGTGATAGTGCTTGTTATGATAAGAAACATGTATGTACCTATCTACAACCGTTTTCACACTAGAAGAGCCAGTAGTGGCAAAATAGCGTCTTTTAGGGGTACCCTTCTTCAACGCCCTTATTCGAGAGGAACCCCTTCACCCAGGGGCACGAAATTACGTCACGATAAACTAGTGTTTGCGGCAGCGCACAGTGAAGATTTCGTGATCCTAGCTTGCACCGTTTTGATACAATACAGCAGTGTGACGGATAGACGGACAGACAGACAGACGCCTAAGCCATGGCTAAGACGCGCGAAGCATTCTGCTATCGCGCGTAAAAACGGCAGTGACGTGGTCAGACTTTGTTAAGCCAATGTCAATGACCACTCCCAGGTCACGTGCTGAGTCGACAATCCTGATGGATGTTGACAGGACTGGAACGTCTTGGATGTTGAGCTTGAGGAGATGATATTCTATAGTCTATAGCCACAAGACTTGCATTTTAGCTGGGTTCAGTTACAGTCGGCTTGAGCTCAGCCAGGCTTCAACGTCGTCAAGACAGCAGAAAAATCGGTCGACCGTTGCCGCAGCATCGTCGACTGACGTAATGAGATTGTTGCGCAGTTGTACTAAAATGGAAGAGAAAGAATTAATCAACTCGACGTAGATCGTAGAACGTAAACCGTTGTTAATACGCTATATAAATTCATAAATTACAACATTTATTTAAAATACTGACGCTTTTGCAATCGCAGTTAAAGGGCATGTAGGCCTAATTATTGTAAAGGTCTCTTTTTATAGATGCTATACGAGAATGGCACATGTCTTATAGGCCTTTAACTCCAGCCGAACAGGCATGTACTTGATTTGCCTATTCCGGAGGGATGAAAGGCTGAGTTAATTTCAATCGGAATGATCTCTGTTTGCCGCTAGATGTCGCCCTGGCAAGCAATTTGTCGCAGACATGAAGATGTTGGCCTTTTGTCTCTGTGCTTTGATATGTGAGACAATGGTGCTTGATGACAGCTGACGATGGAAACACGGAGACGCACGTGAACTGTCCGGTTGCGTTTACGCCCGACTGTGTACAGAAGTCAGAATCGCTTCCGCCGTCTACACGAAGAAAAACTTCTTCAACATCAGCTCCAGACAAAATATGTACGTATTGTGAATACAGCACGTTTGGCGATCATAACGGAACATAAAGTTTAGCATCTGTCATTGTGTAGGCGAGACGGGCTCGTTCTGAGTTACAATGTTAATAACAATAATAATTATAACAGTATCATAAACAATTATAGTATTTAAAGGAACTGTAGGCTCATTTGGCGCATTTGCTGCATTTTTTCGAACTTGCGCCATATAAATGGCATTAATAATAATAATTAAAATTTAAAAAAATCAAATAAGAGATGGAGAAAAGACGGACTTACATGCATTGCTGACTATGGTTTTGCTTATTTAAAAATGCGTCTGTATATTTTGAAGCATCGTTCCTGTCGCTTAAAGACTGCCGTTCTACTGACAGTCTTCTGAGTTAGGCGTGTCCTACGTATACGCTGTAGTAATTTCTGCATGGTGTTATGGTCTATTATACAGTAGCTGACTACATTCCATCGGCAACACTTAGCGTTTGTAACGATGATGACGACGATCTCCGCGATCCGTTCTGCGACCCGGAGCACCCGGTCGTCGTCACGTTTCAAGACGTCAGTGCCGCGGCGTTCACTATACGACTCGGCATCACCAGAACGCCCTGCAACGTACGTGCGACCAAACCAACCACTGCGTACTGTTGACTTGCCGTGAAGTTGTGAAGCTTTGCAGTTTTTATTTTTTTCTTCCACCCACGCTACATTTCTAACGTAGCGAAGAGGATGAGACCAGTGTAATATTGAGGACCGACCGACGACCGACCGACTTCCCTTTCTGGAAGAGCCTTGGAACAACTTCAAGTGGCTATATCTCGATAACGATGCAAGATAGACGCATGATCACAATGGACCACCCATAGAAAGTCGCCCACCGCAAGTCGTATGATCACGTGACCGATGACGTCATGTGACCACAAAAGGTCAAGGCCGTGACCCCATTATCTTTGAGGCGCCATATCTCCATAACGGTGCAAGTTAGATGCATGCGTTGAGGTATGACAAGACAAATGGCAACTTGCATCGTCTACCATTATTGGAATTTTTCCCCTTTAGCTTGCAAAATCGGGCAATATTTTACGAACTTCGAGATGACAATTTCCAATAACGATCTCGACACCAGTCACTATTGGTATAATATGAGACGGGTCTCATATAGACGCCGGGTCTCTAATAGGGGCCTAGAAGCCGAAAGGAATGAAAAAGCACTTAGATGAATACGGGATAAATCAATGCGCGCGAGGAGTAGGCCTACAATAGATTGGTCACAATCTAATAATATTTCTTGTTCAAGGTGTGCTCGTAAGTACGATGTGACGACGATACAAGTTTCATAAACCTGTCTTAGTGTAGGGTTTAGGTGCCATGTTTTCAACAATTTGATGACAGAGAACAAATAAAATCAGAAGTGAAAATTTTATTCCGATATATTTTATTCTCTGTCATCAACTAAACTTGACGGATATTAAATTTTTTAAAGAGTATAATGCACAATATAATTTTTGAAGGCAAAAGCTCTAGTACAATAGGCCTGATTAACATAAAAAATGTAGAAAATTTGTAGCATGCTTTTGCTTTTTATATATTTTTAAATATTTACTTAAATCTTTATTTATACATATTATTAAAGTAGAAGAAAATCACGAAATTGTGCTGCCAATTATTTAAGCGTTTCGTGTGACGTGTATGTATTTATTGTCTGTATACGTTTGCAGTGGTCTAACATATCAGCGTTCACGAACATGGAGATTTATTTCAAGAAAGACTTCATGCAATACTCAGGAAGGTCGACAGTTTATCTATTCATGCGCTTGAGCAGTAGATAAAAGCTTCATTGCTTTATAGGTTTAATATGGTATGGTCGCATGCTGCACCCGGTTCTATGCATACTGTAAATGCTTTAAAAACTTTAAATTTTTTAACAAAATGGGTTCTTTTTGAATACGTAAATCACTGGGACACATAAAGCGTGTATATAAAGCGTACATAAAGAGACAGAATTGAACCGAACAGAACTTGTTTAGTAGACTAAGGCTTACACCTAAATCTGTTAAAACGCTAAAAGGAAAATTTAGATAATAAAGCTGATTTGTGTTGAAGAGAGATTGGCTGATTTTTAAAACAAAGTTCAGCGTAATAAATATATTTGTTCTTAAAGCCTTTGCTGCTTGTTGCGAGAAATATTACGCTGAAAGATGAACGCTGTTTTGTACAGCTTCAAGGAGCGAGGCGCGAGATACACGCTGCAGATGCTCAGGCAGGTATGTAGCCTACGTTCATTGGCAGTTAAATATTCGCACATATAAAGTATAACCAGCTTTTTTTGCGATTTTGTGACACTTTTGTGACAACGGATAAAATAAACTTTTAAGTAAAGTGAAAGAAATTTCCTATAATATCGGTTAGTTTGCGTGTCGTTTCGTCGCTTCACACGGTAGTCTCTGGTCTGCAGGAGCAAAAGAAGAAAGGTGTGATAGCAGCTAGCGCTGGTAACCACGCTCTGGCGTTGGCTTACCATGGCAACAATCTCGGCATTCCAGTCACTGTCGTGATGCCGACGATTGCGCCTATAATGAAGATTCAGATGTGCAGACATTACGGCGCTAACATCATCATGTTCGGAGCTGACATCGGCGAGGTATCAAGTCAAGATACGTGTAGCCATCGTCTAATATTCTGTCTATTGGAAAATTGTCCGATTATTGTTTTTCTTTGCCAGAACATTTTCGTAAAAATGTAAAATGTGCGGTTAAAACCATATTTTGTGTGAAATGTACGGGAATGTCGAGCATTCTCAATTTTCTCGGTCCTAAATTTGCAGTTTTTTTTGCCCAGGATACTTTTTTAACTCACGACGCCCCGCTGTGTTTAATTCCGCCGCACTTAGCAAAGTTTATTTACCAAAACATCCAGTTTAGTCATTTTTGACATTTTGAGCTAACCTGATTATTCGAAAATGTTTTTTATTACAAATATCAGTTGCACCACGTTGTTTGTCATTTGCATTGTCTAAGCTTAGCCATTATGACATGACGCTGTCGTAAACGATATAATTTATGACGCTAGCTGACTTGTGTGTGAGGGTGTGTGTGTGTGTGTGTGTGTGAAACTTGTAGTCGAAGAAATATGCGATGCGATACGGTAAAGAGAATGGATTGCTATACATCAATGGGCAAGCAGAACATTTTGTACTTTGGAGTTTTATTAAAAAAACGGTCTATCAGTAGTTTAGCATCTTATGTGATAGGCTGTAAATTTTGCATTTTTTTTATCTTTTCGCATTGGGACGGCCGCATGTCGTGCCAGCACTTGGCACCGATACAGGCCCCTACGTTATAGTTTTTTCCTATCACTGTCGTTATATCACTGCTGATATAAGTGCTTAGTGGTTGCTGAGACATGCGCGTGTTGAACATTTTGTCTGCAGGTATGACCACCCGCACATTCTGGCCGGTCAAGGCACGTGTGGTCTGGAGATCGTTGAACAGGTACCCGATGTAGATGCAATACTAGTGCCAGTGGGTGGAGCAGGACTAATTGCCGGGCTAGCACTCGCCGTCAAGTCACTTCGGCCCAACGTCAAAGTCTATGTAATTAACGCTGCAGTCATTAAGTTATCGCGTTCTGTTTATCTAAGCAGTTTTTAATATGACTAGTGCGTACAGGCCGTCGAGAAGAGGGGAGGGTAGGGGGTAAGTTACCCGTTACCCCGAGCCCCGCGATGTTTGAGGAGCCCCTCCGTTTCTCACAAATATTAACTACACCAGACTGCGCCATATTGAAAAGCAAAATTCAAAAAAAAATTCCTTAGACGGGCCTCGCGAAAATGTTGTCTCCGAGCCCCGCGGTGGCTCTCGACGTCTCTGAGTGCATGAGTTAAAATTCAAACGTCTTGGATAACTTAATCTGTTTCTGAGGATATTCAGCAGGTAGGCCTAGTTTTTTTACGTCTTTCGTTATTGAAAACATTCCGTTATCAATTTGGAGTCAGTGTTTTGCTACTTTTTAATTTATTTTTTAAGACCGTTTTCTCGAGTGACAAGTTTCAGCCACGATCTGTCTCTGTTTGAAGTCACAACCGATACATCACGTTCATACTTTAAGCACGGTGTCTGCCTTGTAGTGCATTACCATGTCAGTGTATGTTAGTCACTCCGGACACACGTCACGTGTGCCCGCTTCTTTCGTCGACTATTGTGTCAGCATCGTGTAACTGTCTCTTGTCTTCTCCGTCGCCGTCTCTGTTATTGTCTTCCATTTATTCATTTGCCTGTCCATCCGCTCGTCTGTCCATCCACTCCGGTTTATTTTAGTAAATGCATAGTTAGTTATGAAATACAAATACAATGTAGAAATAACTAGTACACTGCACACTAGTGAGACAAGAAGCTCTACTGCCACAGAGAAACCGCGTGTAGCTTATAGGTTCTATACTTAATTTTATCTCAGTCCAACGTTTGGAGTAAGGTTCGGATAGAAAACATCTCCTCTGGGACATCTCCTCTGGGGAGCTTTCAAATATTAGCGCTATATGTTACAGTGTCATAGACTGGCAGACAGTTTCAGAGACATGATTCGCGGTAAAATATTTTGATAATAAATGTCGCATCGTCTGTTGTTTTCACGTTTTCATATTAGGCCTATTTCTTTAATTCGCGTTTAAGCTGCATTTCGTTTGCCCTGCATAATTAGCGTAACAAAAATAAATACAAATGAGATGCAGACGCATGGTTTGGTACTGTGCCTATCAAGGGTGTCGAGGCGGAGAGATGTGCTAGCTTCTCGGCTGCCCTGAAAGCTGGACAACCGGTCAACACGCCCGCTCTTCCGACGCTTGCCGACGGTATACACGGTGTTTCACAAAAAGCACCCTTTTTCTTTCTTTCATAATTCAATCAAATGATGATCACTTCACATGAAATTTTTACCTAATGTAGCTGAATAAATACTAATTCGAACTATTTGGACAAAATATGGCTGATAGTTAATGGCTGACGTAATGCTGACGTCATAGTGTGCTGCGAGTAAAAACTGGCTTGTTGCAACCAGTGCTAACAGACTTGCTGAATAGCTGCCCTGCGTCGATGGCGAACTTTATATGGTTTATTGATGATAAACTGTTGAAGTTTTAACATAGTAGTCACACAAATGTCCAAAATGATCACTTTCACACACTTGTGGGGATAGCTTAACTTTTACATCTTTCAGCAAGACAGTGCACCAGCACACTCCGCTTACGAGAGGGATGAATTTTTGGGTTGCGAAACACCTGATTTTATGCCTCTATGTTGCTAGTTGCTGACATGATAAACATTTTTCATCAGTAAACCAGATAAAGTTCACCATTGAAGCAAGGTAGCTACTGGCACAGCCAGTTGAGACAAGCCAGTTTGTACTCATGACGCATTATGACGTCAGCGTTACATTACGACTAGCAAAGAATATTTAATTAACGGCCACATTTAGTTGAAAAAATTGAATTTGTATTTTTTTAGCTACATCTGGTGAAAATTTCATGCAAATTGATTACCATTCGACTGAGTTATAAAAGAAACAAAAAAGGTGTCTTTTTATAAATCACCGTGTAGTGTTTTTGTTTGTATGTTATGATGTTATATACGTATTTATTTTATTTTAAACATTGCTTGAATATAATATTCTGCTGTGCTTCAAACGATGCTGGTGCCTGTGCAGCGTTCGTTGGGATAACCGTATTTAAAATAAAAGTAGGCCTAGTAAATTGCTGACGACGATGGTAGTTATAGTAACAGTAAGTCTAATGGTAATAGTAATAGGCTAGTGCACATAGCAGAATAATACGCAGTAATAATAAATTGAAATTAACACTGTGCTGGATTGCGGAGTGCACTATAACGATGATGGTAGCTGTTTTCATTTTGTGTTATTACGTATTTCATTGAAATTAACCCTTCACTGCTCTGACTTTGTCGGTTGAGCAACCAAGAAGACAACCGGTAAACAATAACTTAACTTTGGGAATCAGCCACACCTAAATTAACTTCTGAAAATTGGCAAAGTGCATAAAATATAACAACAGTTTTGTTTTGTACAGGTTTAGCCGTGCCGACAGTTGGTGTCAACGCGTTTGCGACAGCGTCAAAATATGTCGACAAAGTTGTCGTTGTTAAGTACGTGCCATTAAAACATATTTACTCTGTGTTTTTCTCACCAACCGACAAAGAAACAAAGTCGCTTTTTATCGATTTTATGTTGTAAAAAATGATATAACAACAATGGAAGTCTTTACTGTCGACTGTTCATTACGACACTATATGAACAAAATTGAAACGCCAGTCTAATATGCTAATCTAGATATGCCGGTATGCCAGTTCGAGTGCAGTCTTTACCTTTTAACTGTTCTTTCTGATGCTCGTCGACTGAGAGACTGGAGAATAATCCGTTTTCTTTTAGATCCGGCTGAAACCAACTCGTACGTCACTTTGTAAGAAATTTCACACAATGCAAAACCGTGTTGTATCAACAGACGTGACTCGTGTTGGGGCGACTGAAAATGCGAAACTGGAAAATGGAGCACAAAAATGTTACTGGTTGATATGCGTAGTTCTACACTGTCCGGAAAAAGTAAATAGACACTGTACAATAAAAATATCAAATATCAATTTATTAAAAGTTAAGCGTAAGAAATGTTATTTTTCAGATTCGTTCATATTTATCATTTATACTGTACGATGTCTTAGGGCTTATTTTTTTGGACGCAGTGTATGAGCACTATGCAAGCAATGAGCCGAATTCCAGCGATATTTGCCGGTTAGTAGGCCTTGTGGTCAGTTGATGGCACCAACTGAAAACTGCCAACAGTAGTGAGGTTATGTCTAAAATTCGGCCATTGACGTCTCGTGGCTCAATGTTCAAAGCGGGCCAGTATAAGACACTTACAGTAACTGTTTACTATATACTGTGTATGAAAATCATGGAATATCGTGCGATATCAAAAGAGACTTTGATAAAACAGTTTTACTTGACTTTTTTTGCATTTAGTCATATCGTTAGAATCGTTCGAGATTATATTTTACCTTCGTAGTATAAAAAGTGTTGACGGTTGAGGCCAACCGAAGTTTTGATATGTGACAAACTTGTTTGCATAACTGTTATGTGATGTTTATTGAAATCAGGAAATTGTGTGTTTTTAACAGAACAGTTTTACGTGTTTTTTTGCATGCAGCCGTAGCCTTAGGCGCATATTTCATTTTTGTAACTACATTAACCACACGCGTCTAGGCCTCTAGTTTGTTTTTCTCGCCTTTTCTGGCTCTGCATTTCTGGTGCTCCATTTTCCAGTCTCTCATTTTCCACCCCTGCATTTTTGACCGCATTTGTGCCGCAACTTCCAGTTTCGCAAATTCCAGTCTCGCATTTATAGCGCCCCCTCGTGTTATATAATTATGGTGAACGACTTTTCGCTCAGCGACTGACAACTCATTTAGCTTTAATGACAAGATACACTCTTCCATAGTCGTATCTGCTTTTGTTTTGTTTCTGACAGTTTAAAGTGCCCGGTCTGTGTTAAGTTTATTCACTCAGCATTTCCTATAGGCCCACTGCATATCGCGTGGAAAATGTTGCAGAGAAGAGTTAATAGCTCTGGCGATCCTGCGGTTGATTGAGATGGAGAAGGCAGTCGTGGAAGGCGCTGGTGCCGTAGGACTGGCTGCCGTGCTGGGCAACCTCGTGCCGGAATTTCACGGTAAAAAGTAAGTGGCGACTCTGGCTTTTAATTGGTACATTTTATCTGTTCTGTGTAATGCATTTAGCAGTAGCAGTCGTCGACGCAAATTCTTGCATACAAATTGGGTCAAAACGTGGAGACTTTATTTTACGGCTTGCAACTGTAGAAGTATTGAGCAGATCGGTATTGAGATTTGGTCGTGCGAACTGATCGCTGGCGGCCATTGCTTTTCGGAGGTTCTATTATGCCAGTGAAGATATTTCCTGCAGCAACCGGTCCACGTTTGTCCTGGCTCAATACTTCCTTGAAAACTTTCTGAACAAACGTTGTAAGCTTCAGCTCTTCTTCTGACGTAAACATTACTCAGTTTGAAATCGTTTTTACTGATCTCTGTTATACTAAACAAAATTATTAAGAATTCATCACTTATTATAGCTAGTCTATTTTCGTTCGTTAGAAAACGCCAATTAATTTTCCTAGGTTGATTTAAATAATTACGACGTTACGTTAAGAATAAAATAGCGTAGATTTGCGTCAAATTTGGTGCCGACCTGATCAATTTTTTTAAAGTTACAAGCCATAAAACAAGTAATTTGAGCAAAGCTCATGAGACGCGCGACAGCCTAGCAGTTACTGTTCGCAGCTTGTTTTAGAATATCTCCATCCATTTCGTCGCAATTCACTCTTGAAATCTGAGCCGCAGCCACAACTTGCAGAAAAAACACTAACCCCCCATTTTGAAGGTTCAATGTCATTCGAGGTATATATCAATATCTCCACTAAAAAGCTTGTCACTATTGCTTGTTATGATAAGCAGCATGTCTGTGCCTATCTGCAACCGTTTTCACGCTACACGAGCCAATACCGGTAAATAACCACTTTTAGGGGGTAGCCGTCTTTGACGCCCGCCTGCGCCGGCCTCCTTAAACCTAGGGGGTCGGAACTTAAACTGCCAAAATTTACGTTTAATGCTAAAAATTTTATATGCAGGTTGTTTTGGTTTATCTCCAGCCATTTCGTCGCAATTCGGTGTTGAAATGTGCACTGCAGCTAAAAATTGCACAAAAAATCATCAAAATCCCTCTTTTGCGGGTTCAAGGTCGTTCAAGGTCATCGATGTTGACAAATCTAAAAAGCCCGTCACCAGTGCTTGTTATGGTGTGCATCAAGTCTGTACCTATCTGCAACCGTTTTCACGCTACAATAGCCAACAGCGGCAAAATAACGTCTTTTTAAGTGGGGTACCCTTCCTTGACGCCCTCGTTCGAGGGGAACTCTTTCACCCAGGGGCACGAAATTTTGTCACGATAAACTAGAGTCCTTGGGGCAGCCCACAGCAACTTCGTGATTTTAGCTTGCACCGTTTTGACACAATACCGCAGTGTCACGAACGGACAGACAGACAGACGGACGCCCAGACGATGGCTAAGACGCGCGAAGCATTATGTGCTGTCGCGCGTAACAGTGGCTTAGCGAGGGGAGTGCGGGAGGGCGCGGACCGCACCGGACGGCACTTTCTAGGGAACGGCAAAAAGACATGCATGCAGTAATAACAATGCAGTTAATCGTATTTATTACAGACACGCCACGGGTAACTGTAACATAAGCGTGCTATGAAATTTCTGGGTGTCTAAATATTAGGGAATTAAAAGTGCCCGGAGCTTGATGAGACACGTTACCCGCCGGGCCCTCTCCATAGGTCATTACGAGACCAAGGCATATATACGTGATGGATCCAAGAATGAAAAATGGGACATGCAGCCCCCCCACCCTTGCGCCCCTAAGCGTTAG
>Ga0209367_1009050_pt1 | contig 13562 bp, 7 predicted proteins | sample WorMetLIZISLAND2_FD_187412 | JGI IMG/M metagenome (GOLD analysis project Ga0209367, IMG submission 187412) | Marine gutless worms symbiont microbial communities from Max Planck institute for Marine Microbiology, Germany - Olavius geniculatus... ... | reverse complement strand
AGCGCAATATCTTTGTAACTGATCACCAGTAGGAAAACAGTATTTTAGTAATAAAACAGCAAATATAAATGTACAAAACATCAGTTTATACACTTGTTAACGGCAACATTTAAGGACTTGCACATCAAAAACAGCAAAAATTACAAAAGGTGATATTATTCAGCAGCACATTGATATGCAGTCAGTGTGATGCGGGCAATATCGCCTTTTGTAATTTTTGCTGTTTTCGATGTGCAAGTCCTTAAATCTTGCCATTAACAAGTGTATAAACTAATGTTTTGTACATTTATTGTAAATAACACTGCATTCTGTTGACTGTATATGTAAACTCAAGTCACGTTTTAAAAAATTAAATCTGTTTTAATAGTAAGATCTGCCTATACTAAATGGTTACCTTCCCCCAGATTATGTCTGGAGACTTGATCTCAGTGGCGGTTTTAACCCCAAAAATTTGGTGGTGCTAAGCTCCACCTCGAACCCCGCTGAGCAGGATGGCTTCTTTCCAAGTTTACTTACACTGGTATCACGGCTGGTGCGATAGCAACAAGCTGTTGTATAAGCGATGTGCCAAGTCAATGGGAAAGCCAAAAATTCAACCCCCACTGCTCCCACATTTTCAACCGATTTTTCTGAAACTCAAAACCAAGAAAGATATCTGGGATATGACCTAGCATGCAAAATTTGGTTCATGTGGGACGACGGGAATGGGGTCTGCAAAAATGGCAAATTTTTTCTTACTTTTGGTTCTTTCTTGTTTTGTACTCTTCGTGTCGCGTCCAGATAACACCGTAGGACCGATCACGACCATTGAGGGCTCAAAACGCGTGTTTTTGCGCAAGGAAGTGCTTTTTGGGGGTCTCGATGATAAAAAGTAAACTTTAGGGGTCAAAACTCCCTAAAACATGATTTTGGGGGCCTGATTTTTTAAGCCAAATTTGTGAAATTTTCAAATCGCGAAATCTCAAAAAGTATAAACTCGATTAACACGAAATTTGAATGGCAAGTTTAGAACCACAAACGGGCTATGTGGGTGGTCTGGCGTTACAAAATAATAATTCAAGATGGCGGCGGCCGCCATCTTGGATTTTTGCACAAACACTAATAACTCAGCTGCCGTTTGAGTTAAATTAATGAAATTTTGCAGCAGTGTAGCCAGCTACCACAGAAAATAGGTCATGTGAACAAAAGTGGTAATAGTGATAAATTTAAGATGGCGGCGGCCGCCATCTTGAATTCAGTTTATCGCCCAGAGCTCGCTTGTTATTGCGTGTATTTGCACAAAATTTGGCACGTGGACTCATTTTATGGTTCTACGTACAAATTGACTATAATATTTAACAAAAATTAAATCCAAAATGGCGGAAGCCGCCATCTTGGATTTTTGCACAAACACTAATAACTCAGCTGCCGTTTGAGTTAGATTAATGAAATTTTGCAGGAATGTAACCAGCTACTACAGGAAACAAGTGGTATGACCAAAATTGGCAATAGTAGTAAATTCAAGATGGCGGCGGCTGCCATCTTAAATTCAGTTTATCGCCCATAGCTCGCCTGTTATTGTGTATATTTGCACAAAATGTGGCATATGGACTTACATTATGGTCCTACGAACGAATTGACTATAATATTGAACAAAAATTAAATCCAAGATGGCGGCGGCCGCCATCTTAGATTTTTGCACAAACACTAATATTGCAGCTCGTGTTAAAGTTAGATTAATGTAATTTTGCAGGAGTGTAGCCAGCCATTACATGAAATGGGCCATGTAACCAAAATTGGCAATAGTAATAAATTCAAGATAGCGACGGCCGCCATTTTGAATTCCGTTTATCGCCTATATCTCGCTTGCTATTGCATATATTTGCACGAAATTTAGCACGTGGATTTACTTAATGGTCTTACGTTTGGAAATACCATAATATTGAACAAAAATAATATCCAAGATTGCGTCGGTCGCCATCTTAGATTTTTGCACAGAAAGTAATAACTCAGCGACCGATTAAGGTACATCAATGCAGTTTTGCAGAAATGTGATTAGTCACTACTGGAACTAGACCATGTGACCAAAATTTTCGATGATAATAAAATCAAAATGGCGGCGGCCGCCATTTTGAATTCGGTTTATCGCCTATAACTCGCTTGCTACTAGATGTATTTGCAGGACATTTGGCAGGTAGACTAAATTTTACATTCTATATACTGCTGTACCATAATATTAAACAAAAATAACATCCAGTATGGCGACGACCGCCATTTTGTATTTTTGCACGAAACGTAGGCCCTAATAACTTAGCTGCTGATTGAGATATAATTATGCAATTTGGCTGAAGTGTAGCCGGCAACTACTGGATGTAGGTTATGTGACCATAATCGACAACAGTAATAAGTTTAAGATTGTGTTGGATGCCATTTTAAATTTCATTTATTGCTCATAACATGGTTGCTATTCTATGTGATTGCGCAAAATAAATCCAAGATGCCAGCGACGTAGTAGTTGCTGTAGTTGTAGTAAAAACTAACAGGCTATAGTGACTTTCCAAATTTTATTAAAACCACAAATATTATATATAAAAAAACTGCAAACAATTTATTTAATGTTGTATAACCGATGATGTAAAACAGCAAAAATCCAAAGTATAAGCACGAACATTAAGTATTAGCTTAGACATTTTTATCTGGCTACTGAAGACAGATTATATGTCTAAGCTAATATATTACTTCGTGCTCATACTTTGGATTTTTGCTGTTTTACATCAGCGCTTATACAACAGTAAATAAATTGTTTGCAGTTTTTTTTATATGTAATCATTGATAAAACTTTCCATTGGCCAGTGTGTTATGCACATTAATCTGGGGCTGCTGATCCAAAGTCTGAGGGTGCTGTAATCTGTAAAGCGCACAGTTCCAGGCTAGAACCGCCACTGCTTGAACTAGAGTTGATCTAGCTGACATCAGTTTTCTCGAATATTTAGAAAGGAAAAGCATACTATTGCAAGAAAGCCTCTTGGTACTGCAATTTATTTAGTAGGCCTACAAAAATCCCTTCTGCAAAATTAGACGTTGTTGTGTACACAGTGCCCTAAGCGCAGGCCCATGAAGAGGGTGGGGTAGGGGGTAAGTTACCTTGGGCCCCGCGAGGTTTGGGGGCCCCGCTGTCACCCAAAGATATAAAGTGCACTACAATGCACCATTTTGAAAAAAAAATCAAAATTTTTTTCTCCAGAGAAGCCCCATGAAAATATTTTGGGGGCCCCACAAGAATGTTTCCCCATGCCCCACTGTGGCTCTCGACGGGCCTGACTAAGCGTAATTAACTTTTATTCGTGACTTGTTTGTACATCAGAAAAGTCGGCGTGCCGCTAAAGATGACCAAATACGGAACGGCAACTGGTGCAATTCTGTTGGACAATGTCAACTGTGTTGGCAACGAAACGTCACTTGTGTACTGTCAGCACGCTCCATGGGGCCAACATAATTGTCAACACCGTGAGGACGTGTCCATTCTGTGTGCGGAAAACATGGATATTACAGGTATTTATATTTAACAACTGTCAATTTAGTTAATAAATTCAATAAGACAAAACTGTAAAAAAAAACTTAAATAACACCATTAACACTGCAGGATACACCTGGCATATCTGATGAAAATAAACGAAACCTCTTTTTCACCTCAAAAAGCTATAGTGTGGGCTGTATGGCGGAAAAAAATTTAATTATTATCATGACATTATGATACCTTTCTGTACTAATGCCGCGCATTTTTGCACATTAAAAATAGTGTGGTGTAAAAACTGTAACTACAGGTTGAGATGAGTACACGACGGAAATTGACTCAGCGAGTCAACAGTTGATTGCAGTAAGAATGGAAATAGGAATCAAGTCAACGAATATGGGAGCTTTGCTTCTTTAAAAAGTTCCCACACCACTTGCATGTTATGGTTTGCAGGATTGTTCTTAATATTCGACAGTAGCAGACTATCCGGTATTATTTATAGCAGCAGTGATTTGATTGAAAGTAGACGTGCATTTCATTTTGCGTATGTCAACTTGCTAACACTTTGTAGTCTGTATTCAGTTAGTTTCAGAAATTGGAACAAAGAGTGAAAAGGCAGTTAAAGTTTCGTTAAAAACGGGAATCACGTGGGAACATGAAAGAAACCTAAAATGGGAACTGGAGGCTTCCTAGAGGGAATGGAAACTTGTAACCCATTCTCACTCACCTTTAAGCAACAAGTACTCGTACTTCTGGGCATATTGATGCTGTAATTAGCGTGTAACTGTAAGACAAGTGTAGCCGGCAACTACTGGATGTAAGTTATGTGACCATAATCGACAACAGTAATAAGTTTAAGAATGTGGTGGACGCCATTTTTAATTTCATTTATTGCTTATAACATGGTTGCTATTCTATGTGTTTGCGCTAAATAAATCCAAGATGTCCAAGACTACATAGACGTTTTCTCGTCTATGTAGTAGTTGTTGTAGCTGTAGTAAAAACTAACAGGCTATAGTGACTTTCCAAATTTTAATAAAACCGCAAATGCTACGATAATCTTTATTTCACCAAGCAAACATTGGTAGACAAAAAAAACAAGAAAACAACAATATAGAGCTATACTCAAAGAACTGTCATGTTGAGCAATTATCTGTAGAGACAGCAACATCGACATGTGTTGTCTTTGTTGCTGCAGACATAAGGCTGGCTGATGGCACAACGCACAAAGGTCGTCTGGAGATCAAATTTGCGGGACGTTGGGGCACAGTGTGCGATGACTTTTTCCACAACGCAGATGCCGCAGTCGCCTGCTCCATGCTCGGCCATACGTACGTGTCAGCAGTGTTATGGGGTGTTTACACGATCTAGCAAACGTCCAGCAAACTCCCAGCAAATGTATTCAAAATACACGTGCTAATGCTGGACGTTTGCTGGATCGTGTAAATAACTTACTGGGCGGAATTGCTGCAGCGCAAGTTATTCTGCTTACAGCTAGGGCCTACACGTTTTCTCGTCTATTGTTTGTCGGTCAAATTTGTGCCTTCTGCTTAAACCGTTTGACAGATTTAAACGGAACTTGGCAGACACCCTTTGGGATCCAAGAACGCATCCTGTTAGGCGAGATTTCTAGCCACAGGAAAAAAAAGAAATATTCTGGAGATTAAACGCTCAGCGAAAACTTGCAGTTGCTTATTCATTATTTACCAGATGGCAGAACTGATCAGCGATTTCGCGATTTACCGAATTACGTTGGTTCTTGTTTCGCCGGCATAAAGGTGGATTAACAGAGACAGACAGAAACAAAGAGAATAGGCTAGCATAGGCGGATTTATGGGGGGCAAAGGGGCTATGCCCCCCAAGATGCCAAAGTCGCCTTTTTGCCTAGCATATGCAGTGCATTTCTGCAGTACAACTAATAAAATTTATACTCAATAGGCTATATGCATTTTTAGGGGGTTTTCATGCCCCAAAAAACCTTTGTTTTCAACTTTTGGCCTCAATTTTTGGCCATTAAAGGCTAGTTTGCCTTTTGTGACTCCAATTTCTGGCTACGTACGTAAAAGTAAGTCACAGTAAACAATAAATAACGCCAGGGGAGTTTAAACCATAGAAACCTAATTGAAGCAAACGCTACAAGAAAAACCAGGAATGTTTTTTTTGGAAAATTAGGGGAGAGTTGAATATTATTATTATTTTGCATTTTTATAATAATTACTATATCTTGCAACCAGAAGGGTTCTGTGACGCTTAGAATGCACCCCCAGAGTCCCTAGTCGGCTGGGAAGAGGGATACTTTCTCCCCATTCCCCTCTCCGTCGACGCCTGCGGCGCCTCACCTTAAGTTTGGGGGATTGCTCCAAGGACTTAGGAGGATAGACGCTCTTGAATAACGCTTTTTATCACATGCAAGTCAATCTCCATGGCAGTCTTTGTATTACAGTTGTATTTCTATACTGTTATGGTCATAGAAAAAGACGAAATTTAGCACAGAGTCCACGAAAATACGGCATTTGACCTTAAAAGCTAAAAACAATTTCTGGGGAGGGGGCACTGCCCCCTCCCCACACACCACCACCTTTGGCGCCTTTGGCGCCTCGACTCGGCTTGCGCCTTCGGCGACCTTGGCCCCCAAGTTCAACTCCTGGATCCGCTTATGTTGGCTAGTGCGACTTATATAAAACATACGAGACCAATAGCCTCGCTTGACACTTTTGAAGACAGTGCTATTGAAGCAAAGCTGCCTAGAAAATTAACAGTTAGTGACGAGAGTATTATTCATTACACACTCAGCGGTAAAAAAATGAAGAAAAATATTACCGATTGTGTTTTACTGCATTTGCGATAGCTGTTAGCTGAGTGATTCTAAACGCAAACATGCACGTACAGTGATCACAAGTATGTATTAGGCCTAAAAGTTGTTTAACATAGGGCCTACTAGCTCTATTTTATACAGAGTTGGCTGAATGTTTTCGCACACTGCGATTAAACAGTGATCACACGTGTAATGTTGTACTGAGCAGGGCTGGGGGAGCAACGTTGGGTCACCGACACGGCGAAGGCGAGGGCGAGATCTGGATGGACAACTTAGCGTGCACCGGAACAGAGACTAATCTGGCTGACTGTGAACACAGCGGCTTTGCACAGCACAACTGCAGACATGCCGAGGACGTGTCAATTGAATGCTACGGTAAGAACATCGCTGACGGTTGGTCTCAGATGGTAGATAGAAGCCAGCAGAGCCTATTCTCAAAATTTTTATGGACTTCACAGACAAGGTAAACAAACTAGGAGTTTTTCAAGCAGAGTTTAAAGAAGACATTATGGGGGTTGAGAAAGTTACAGGGATTTTTTGAGCGATTTTCCAACAAACGTAAATTTATTTAACTTATTAGTTGACTACACATTTTATTATATGTTTTTGCTTTAACCAACTAAATAGCTAGTAAGTGTTAAGACTTCAAATGTCTAAAATTTGGGATCTTTTTGTTTTTTTGTCTTTATGCTTTTTTCTGTTTGGGCTGCACATTTTGGTTGTATGATCTTACCAGCTAGGGATGTTAGGACTTGATCTTGGCCAAAAATGGTTGATTTTGGCCATCGTGTTGGTTCTGAGTCCGAAGTTTTTACCTTGTAGTCGTCAGCAACATTCGCTGCGAAAAATATTCGATAGTTTAAATTGTACAAGCAAAATTGTTTTACAAGATCAAATCAAACATCAACATCAAACATTTCCAAATTTTAGTTAACTATTCATAAGTAAAATTTTAATAGCAGGAACATGGGCTTAAAAAGTAGCCATGCCACTCTGCGCTTACATTGTCGGTGCCCATTCACAAAGGTTCTAACTCTCAATTTGTCCGCACCCAAGGATCAGTAGCTGTTTCGACTACCGTTGAAGCTTGCTGTTCCTAATTTCCAAAAATCTTTCTAGAGGAAAGGTTTTTGGGGAAATTAAGGAGGGAGTTAAACACTATATATATATATATATATATCTGCATTTTTGATATTTTCCACACATGCAAAAGCTTCCTAAAGGAAAAATTTTTATGGAAAATTGAGGAAAAAGTTCAATATTATAACTCTGCATTTCTGATATATTGCATGTACACTTCCCCTTATTTTTTCAGGAACCTTCCTAGAGGAAAAGTTTTTTTGGGAGATTAGGAGGGAATTAGGGAAGTTGAGTATTATAATTCTGCATTTCTGATATAACATTCAATACATCAAAAATGCAGAATAAGAATATTTAATTTCCCCCTAACTTCTCAAAAACCTTCCCCCTTTTTTCATGGAGCATTTGCTCCAACGTTTATATGGTGTAGACGCCCCTGATGACTAGAAAAGAATAATATTTAATCAACTGTCATATTTTATTAAAATATTTTGAATTAATATTTCTTCAGCTACAGCTGGCAAAAATTTCATGTGAATTTATTATCATTTTAGTGAGTTATGAAAAAAACAAAAAGGGTTCCTTTTTATGAAACACCGTGTATACATGTGTAAAATGTTTCGATGTATCTTGTAGATTAGACGTTGCGCGTATCACATCACAAGAGAAGAAACGGCGAAGTGACACAACTTCAGCTGATACAAAATAAGGACAATTGACATTGTCGTATTATCGTCGTTAAGTTTAATATTTAACACTAACAAACTGTTACTGTTTTAGTTTTACTGATTTTATGCAGCTTAGGCCTACCTGACAATGACGCGCATCCTCAAAGCTGTAATTAGGTGAAACTGGCTTAACGGCATATACACCGTGTCTGGATAAAAACGTGTCATTTTTATTTTTTGAATAACTCCGTGAAACATTGGCGGATTTTGATAATTTTTTGCACACAGCATCTAGAAGAAACTATAGTTCAGCCCACCTCACCATATAACTGTCTCTACACGTTGTTATTGAGACACAGTGTACATGTAACTAACATCTGAATTCGCACACAGTTGCAGTATACGTTAATTTTATATATTTATACATATAATTGTATTAATTTGTGTTGTCGCTGCACTAATTTGAGTTTTGTCAAAGTCCCTAAATTTTTTTCAGGTTAAGTGTCATACATTTTCAAAGTTGAAAACTTGATTTTATGCTTTATTGCATGATTTGCTAAAAAATAACAATTCTTGTTTTCACTTTTAAGCATTTGCAGGGTCTTAGGCTCAGCATAAAAAAATAATATATTTTTGCATGCATTTTGCAAACACTAATTACATCAGCAGTATTAATATGATTAATACGCAGGTGGTTCTGATTTATGATATTTTATATTGATTGACTGATTAATTAATTAATTGATTAATTGGTAAAACGTTTAATTGATTAACGTAACTAATACTGCGTATAGTGATATTAATTACAATTATTTACACAAAATTAACAAATGTATTGATAATTTTTGTTTATTTTGAGATATCATCACATTGTTAACAACGATAACCAGAGAAATGCGTATTAAACTTTAGCATGCAACATAATTTTTACTTACATGATAAACGTTATAATTTTCTGTGGTATTTATAACCTCATAATTTGTGTCAAACTTAGTTATGCAATAAAAAGCTCCAAAGTTGAAAGTTGTCAAAAATTGTATAAAATTGCTGAGTTTTCACATTGCTGCTCGCCGTAACAAGCACTGCTGACAAGCGTTTACCTTGACAACTAAAAAAAGTTTTTTTTATAATTTTTCGCGATTTTTAGCTGCGACACAGTTGCACCAAAATTACTGGAGAGTGGAGACAAACCAAAATTTGCGTGTGAAATTTTTAGCATTAAATGTAAACTTTAACCGTCTTGAGTTTCGATCTCCTAGGTTCAAAAAATTTTCCGGGCGGAATCGTCAGTTTTGGGTATCTTTTTAAAACGCATGATTATTTCATTGCACGTTGTTCACTGATTCCTCAGGTGGAAGCATCGATGGTCTGTCGCGCGTCACGTGAGCATTTCTCAGATTACTTGACCTGTAGGCAGGGGGTCCAAAATAACCGCATATTTGGAATTCCCGAGGCCACATTGCCTATTCACTATGCCACTTTGGTGGGGCTACAATGACGATTAAAGGTAGTTTGTAGATGAGCATCTCCATTGTTAAGCATTTTCAGGTGTAATTTTTCTAAGTCCGCAAATGGGCCTAAAATTTTCGGTTTTGGGGTGATTTAAGGGGAAAATATGAAAGATAAATGTTGAGACCCCCTAGGAAATCAATCCCCACCGAAACACATTATCCAGTGCAAAGAATGCGGCGATACTCCCAAAAATGTGTTCTCCAGAGCAAGTAAAGTATAAAAAAAAAGACAGAAACCATTTTTGAGCATTATATTTTACTCTTTTGCCCCTCCGACCCTGCTGGGCCGATTTGTACCATTTTTGGCACGTAAGGTCAGACCGCCGACGTAATTATCCAAGTCAAATTTTAAGTTGATTGATTTAGGGGTTTGGGGGCTACGGGTGCCCAAAATCTGGGGTTTCCCATTGACTTTGATAGTCGCCCTTACAACAGTGTTACGCACTACCGTGCTATACTGTGATAACCTATTAATTCGTTTCTGTGGATCTAAAAGTGCTTCTTGACGTTCTTTGTAAAATTTTTGCTAGACGATTTTAAAAAAAAAACGATGACAAAATAAAAAAGCTTTAAAAAGTAAAAGAAACGTGGCAAGAATAAAGAAAACGTTAAAAACGTTCATTAGGCCTACACCTATGCCTTGAACATCAGCAGGTGACAAAGTATTTTTGCACGAATAATTGCAGCTGTTCTGCAACTCCTCTGACTAAGTAATACATGCAGACTAGCAAACATTGAAGGGATCGTGTTAACAAAATTGAAACAAGCTGTAATTAACTAATTTTTACCGGTTACGCTATAAGTGAACATCTGTTTAGGCTACTAGTCGCAATATGGGGTATTATTAATCGCGATGTTTCACTCCCTGCAATGCGATTCTAAACTTCCCACTTGTCAAATAATTGCAGCTACGGAAGCTAACAGCTAGATTCTTTGAATATCAGCACCCACAAGTGTGGTAGACAATTTTGCGTATGTCCAGTGTTTAATAACGTAGTTCTTACATGGTAAACAAAATAAAATGCATGGGACATTTTCGGCAGATAACACGTTTCGCTTCTAAGCATTTTCTCTTTTTTTCTCACGTTTACGAAATAATCACAAAAACCTGCTTCAACGGCCAAATAATAAATTTTTGAGTAGTTGCACCACGGGCGGCACCATAGAGGGATATAATGTGCTTGAGCTTCCCCACGTCAGGAAATTTCGTCGGGAATAGACCGGGACGAAATAAATCACTAAAAATCACTATCGATCAGTGCTTCATCGCCCAAGACCCCGCTAGAAGAGCTCACGGTGACGATGTTTCTCCAGACCCCTAGTCGTAAACTCTAATGTCATAAGAATAAACGGTACGAATGGTCTGTAATGGTAGGAACAGTCCAGGGTACGAATCGGGGGAATCGCCCACGGTACGAATAGTCCGAGGTACGAAAAGTCCAGTTACCCTCTCATTGCAGTGTCTGGAGTGTTATAACTGGCCATAGTCTTACCCCACTCAACCGTGACTACCGAAACGTGGCTCGGGTCTGTATAGGCCTACAGCACCATTCTTCGGTAGATCACCGCGTCGATCACAGTCATGAAATGAGTACGTTTGGGCACAATCTACAGTGTATTACGCCTATTAATCGTCCGCAGACGGAGCTAGTGTGAATAGGACCGCGCAGATGTCTCGACGGTGAGTTCCATGTCATCGGGACGGCGACGGAGAAAGCCCGACGTCCGTATGAACTCAGTCGGTAAGACGGCACAACAAACTGATGACTGGCAGCAGAACGAAGATGATGTCTTGAGGCAGTCGCAGAGACTGGGGTGCAGTGTGTCGCGAGATACCGCGGGTAGTTCCATCCAGACAGCGACACACGAACATACTTGATGGGTTCAGATGCACTGAGCCGGTGGAGCCTAGAGCTCAAAACTATCAACTGCTTTAGACCGCAGTTGAACTTCCGCGTGCCAGTAACCAAACATCGAGTTAGCCTAGTGCATGCCCATTCCGGCGTTCCGCATTTCTGGCTGACTGTGGCTCAGTCTAAGGCGCTGAACACTAACTTCCTGGTGGTGAATAGGTGACAACTTGAATCATTGCCAACGCCGATACATTGAATCACGACTTTCAGCTATTCTTTTTTTTTATTTTTTCAATGGCGTTAACTTCCTTGTAATAGTCTGAGTTAGAGGCTCGTGGCGAGCGCCATGTCGGCGTTGGCAATAATTTAATTTAATGCGTATTTACCACCAGGAAGTAGGTGTTTAGAGCCTTACTACGCCACAGTCAGCGAGCCTATAACGGAGCTTCGGGCAAAGACCCCAGTGTAGTTCCAGGGCAGAAGCACCAGTAAGCAAGAGTCATTCCCTAAAGCTGAGAGTATTTTTAACTTTCATAAGCGCAAAGGCCGTGCATGATTTCATATTAGCCATTAATAATGTAATTCTGTTTTGCTTCGTTTTTGAGACACGGCACCTTAAAAGTCGAAAATCAGCACTTTGCCTTACTCATTCCACTTTCACTCCATTTCGATTTTCAGGGTGTTCCGAATTTCCTCCTGCAATAGATTGCTGACGTTACGTTTGCAAAGAGCGAAAATACTTAGGTAATTATTTGTGCAATAACTTTCAAGGTAGTCCAGCTTATATAAACACTTTTCATCAACGTTACACCAGACGAACGGACAGAAGGACGGACAGACAACATACGTTGCCATTACCTGCGAGATGCAGAGCCACCTACACTATAAACACGTCGCGTACTTTTGTTTGTTCCAATTAAGCATTTAAATCATTCATGATATCAGAATTTTACGACTACGTGACGTATTTTATGCGGTGGGGCCTTCGTGACAGTTTGTCACTTATAGCTAACATGTTAGACCTAGTTCTGTCGGTTCCTGGTTCAAAATCATCTGACAAACGTCAAACGTTTCGAGTAGCGAAATTTATTTGTTTTGTGGGAAACTCCAGCCGTATTGTTTGCGTGTCACCATCACATCGCCCAACTGTCAATGTGCTGTTGAATAATATCACCTTTTATGATTTTTGCTGTTTTCGATGTGTCACTCATTGCATGTCGCCGTTAACAAGTGTATAAACTGATGTTTTGTACATTTATATTTGCTGTTTTATTACAATAACAAAGTTTGTATGTTGATGGTCAATTATAAACCACCTGCTTTACACGGCCATAAAAACACTGGACCTTACATATTTTGGGGGTCACAGTTTTGATCTTTAGGGGTCACGTGACGTCATCGGTCACGTGACCGTTGGACTCGGCATATGTGGTTTACTATTGGTGGTCCATCGGAACCATGCGTCTATCTTGCACCGTTACGGAGATATAGCGTTTCAAACATAATGGGGTCATGAGTTTGACCTTTTAGGGTCACGTGACGTCATCGGTCACGTGACCGTTCGACTCGGCATATGTGGTTTCCTATTGGTGGTCCATTGGAACCATGCGTCTATCTTGCACCATTACGGAGTTATAAAGCTTCAAAGTTGCATTTGCCCATGTTAAAGGCCAAAAGTTCCCTGCACATGCTCCGTGTCACGTGACCTGTAGGCGGGGGGTCAAAAATAACCACATATTTGGAATTCCCAAGTCCGCATTGCCTATGCACTATACAACTTCTATGAGGCTACGATGACGATTAAGGGCCGTTTGTAGGTGAAAATTTCATACATAGGCATGTTTTTCAAAGCCAAAACGTTGACTGCGCAATGCGCATGCCCCGTGTCACGTGACCTGTGGGTTGGTGGTCCAAAACAATGATATCCACTAAGCCTGGATGTAGCGCTGCCGGCTGCTGTAGCCTGCAGCGGTGAAGCCGCCTAGCTCTAACGACCTTGACCTCTAAGGTAGACCGGCGAGAATGTTTACCGTGCGTATGTATTATGCGGCGTGGAGAAATGTTAGTTTTATTAATGTTAATAGGTATTATTTGTGAAACCGACATACAGCACGGACGTACAAGATACCTATGCACTATATC
>Ga0209367_1009049_pt1 | contig 13562 bp, 8 predicted proteins | sample WorMetLIZISLAND2_FD_187412 | JGI IMG/M metagenome (GOLD analysis project Ga0209367, IMG submission 187412) | Marine gutless worms symbiont microbial communities from Max Planck institute for Marine Microbiology, Germany - Olavius geniculatus... ... | reverse complement strand
CTTGTAGATTCTTAAAAATATATGATCGTTCAAACGTTCAATTGAACAGGGGCAGCACCATCCTGATAGGACTGCGGCATATCGGGCAGCCGCTGTCCATAGACGCGACTGTGTCAGCACAGTTGCCGCAGAAGCGTGCATGACTACATTTTCTACAGCGACAGCTTTCCATAACTTTGAGGTTTCCCTTTTCCGGTCTCGCGTTTTTCACCCCTGCAATTTGGTGCCGGTTTTTCCAGTTCCACGTTTTCCAGTCTCGCGTTTTCAGCGCCCCCGCTGGCTTCGTATAAAGGCGGTACAGTCGGTCCACCTTAGCTACAGCTGGCCTTCTTGTTTTACTTTACGACGCCGCTGAGGATATGGTTTGTGTATGCGTCAGTGCATGGTGCTTTACGTGTGGGCAGAGTGTCTTCTTTTGACGTGTATAGTACAGTGGACTTGTACGTCCGATGTATTGGTATATTGTGCAGCGGTGGAAAAGTGAACGGGATAGGAAGTTGCGATTTTCTGAAAGACAGCTGCGAATTTCCGACAGAACAGATTAACTGTGCTAAAAGTTTCTAGTATGCCACTACATTTTCTAAATAAGGGATTTCACTTTATAGCCCTTAATTTGGCATTATTGGACGAACATTTTCGGCCCAAAAAATTTGCAGCAATTTTCCGACAACGCAAAATTTTAGGAGCGGGAGTAGCCAATTGTTTACACACAAAATCTACTGAGTGTGTAAACCACATGGCGTTTCTTAGGTGTGATGGTGTGGGCTGATGAGTGTGACGGAGGTGTAATGGACACGGACAACAACGTATGCTACACTTATCATCGCTCTGTCAAGACCAGGCGGGAAGCGGCAGACAGCTGCGAGGCTGTAGGCACACAGCTCGCATCCATTGAAGTTAGTTGAGACTGCTGATTTCATAGACGTATAAGACAACGTTCCACAAAAAATTTTAACGTTAAAACGTTTAAAAATGTCAGAAAAAAATAAAGAAAACGTTTCAAAAAGGTTGAATAATAAAACTGTAGCCCTAATTTGTTTAATTTCTTGTCTATCGCCTCACGCTGTAGGTGCAGGATGGCGAAAAGTGGGGAGATTTTTAATTCAACCAAGTATCACTAGCCTAACTAAGTAAACAATCACCACTATGGTTTAATAATTCGTTTTAAGGTCTCAACAGTGGTTCTCGAAATTTTTGACAAAATTGTAATAAACTTTTAAAAATAACAAACGTTAAAAATTTAAGATAATAAAAAACGTTTAAAACGTCTAAAAGTGTCGGGAATAGGCTACAAAAACATATAAAACGTTTATTACATCTATAACTGATCTAATAACCAGCCCTACTTTATTGCAAAGTTACCTTTTACTTTTAAGGTTACATTCGCAGTGTTATTTATTCGTTTAAATCGTGTTGCTGTAACAGAGTGCTGACCAGCAGTTACTGGTAGAACGTCTGCTACAAGACCATGACGTTCAGGACACGGTCTGGCTGAGCGCACAACTTGAACGCACGCCGTACAGTGCTTCAAACTTTCGATGGATGTCTGGTACCTCTATACACAGTGGCTCAGAAAAAAAACAGTCAAAAATCTTTTTGTCATAACTTTGTTAAATTTCAGCTACTTTGATAATTTTTGGCACAAATATGGCCAAGATAATAAAATTGCGTAGCATGTACTCATTTTCCACTTTGCCTAATTTCTGTCAACGCACTACCTTGTAAAACATAGATGCTCTAGATTGTTGCATAACGCTGAGTCGTTGTCTCAAGTAAACAAAAACACTTAAATGTAAATTATTTAGCAGAATTATAAACTTGTATAACCACTTATTTAATAAATCATCAGAATTGATGTCCAAAGTGTGCCCCGCATTCAAAGCTGATAGTGGAATCAACAAACGACTGATCAAACATTAAACGGCATTCACTTATCGATCAGACGTAGGCCTATTTTAAGCTCATTAGTCAACTATTTTGTTGTTTGTGTTTTTACCATAAAATATTTAATACCACAAAATTATTAAACCACATGGCACCTTCTGTCGAATTGATGATGCAAAAGTGAGCAATCTGATACAAATAACCACCGTGTAATGTAACAATTTAGAACATCTGTGTTTAACACGTACGTTGACATAAATTGGCCAAAGTAGAAAGAAATTAGTGCATTTTACATAATTTTATCATCTTGGCCATTTTTTTCCCTAAAATTATCAAAGTTGGTGAAAATTTGACAAAGTTATAATAAAAACAAGTTTGACTGTTTTTGAGACACGGTGTTCACTGCTTTCTTCATTAATCGACAGTCCGCAATCGATACCAGAAACAGATTTAGTCATATTCAGCATGTTCGAAAAAACTGAGGCCCAGGCCAGATAATTTCGTACACCAGCGCGACATTTTTACCCGCGAAAGCTAGCTATAACGCGTATTAGCTACGGTAATTCTATTCTCCATATAATTGCCTCGAGTCTAGTATTTTGTGATAAAATTTTATGCCGCTGGGTCTACGAATGAGAGGCGACAGAGAGGCATCCCTCCTTCTCCCCCAAAACGTCTTTTTAGCGTATTAGCTCGTCTAGCGTGAAAATGGCTGCAGATAGGCACATACATGATGTTTATCATAACAAGCACTAGCAATGAGCTTTTTTAAAATGTCAACATCGATGACCTTGAATGACTTGAACTCCTAAACTGGGAGATTTGGTAAATTTTTAGCAATTTCGGGCTGCGACACACAATTCAAGAGTGAATTGCGCAGAAATGGCTTGAGATAGACCAAGACAACCTGCATATGAAATTTTTGCCACTGGATGTAAATTTTAGTAGTCCAAGTCTTGATCTCCTACGTTTACCGAAACCTGCGCACGCTGGTGTCAAAAGCGGGTACCCCATAAAAGGTGATTTTTGCGCTATTTGCTTGTCTAGCGTAAAATCGCTTTCAGACAGGCACAGACATGCTGCTTATCATAACAAGCAATGGTGACGTGCTTCTTAGTGGTATTAACGTCGATGACCTTAAATGACCTTAAACTTTTAAAATAGGAGTTCGTAGTGATTTTTTGGCGATTTTTGGCTGCAGAAGAGTGAATTGCGACGAAATGGATGGACATAGACCAAAATAACTTGCGAAAATAAACTGCTTTCGTGCGTCTCATGATCAATAGCCCAAATTTTTTTTGTTCTGGACTATGGGACCTCTTTATGGCGTGTTGTAAACATTTGAAAGTTCACTCGACAAGTCTTACTTGTTGTATGAACAAAACGTTTATCGAACGGGGCACAAAAAGCGGGTATTAATCTGGCCTTGATATTAGTTGATAACGTTCGCTTAATACGACTATTGTGAAGTTACCCATGGACCTAATTTACAAAACATCGTAAAACAATCGTACAATTATCGTTAAATCTTCGCAACTTTGTCGTAACATTGTCAAAACTTTTTTTTGTAAATCGCGTTATATCGCAAATTTGTCGCAAACCTTCCATATGTCGTAACATTGTCGTAAATTTGTCTTGCGATGTTTTGTAGATTTCGCCCCAAAACTGCGCCGTGTCCCACAAAATGTGCAAAAATTTTTGCTGTCAAAAACTAGTCAGAAGTCCACCAACTTTGACGATTTTGGCATAAACATGGGCAAAAGAATAAAATTATTATGTCAGGTGCGCTCACTCAGTTTCGACACCCAGGTAAACTCAGCCTGCAGGCCATCTCTCTGTGGGTAGGCACAATGAGTAGGCCTACCAGCGAACGCCGATGCGTAAACAGGCTCACCGCACGATGCTCTAGTGAATGGTCTCGCAGTGTAATCTGGCGTCCGGCTAAGAAAAAAAATAAAGATCAGCATCGCCATGGGCCTTGTGGCTCGAAAGGGACTTTACGCTTTTTACTCTAAAAACCTGTGCTTTCGGTTTCCGTTCGTCCGTAGAAAAAAAACCCGCGTTTCTAAAATTTTTATTAAACTTCCAAACATATCAGTGCAGTTTTTAGTATGTTGTGGAAGTTTTACTAAAAAATACTGTTTACATCTAGTCTGAAATGTTGCAATAACTTTCTCTTAGTTTTCGTGAGTACTATTTAATATGAGACTTTGTTTTTTTGTGAGTTGTTGGGTAATACTACATGACACGTCATGATTTATATAATAGTTCCCATCTCCCCCTACCACAAAGCTGGTAAGGAACCTGGATCGAGTTGAGATCCGAAGGACCGAAAATTGAGGCCGCAGGCCAAAAATTAAAACCGCAGGCCGAGTTGAGGCCCGAAGGGCAGAAAATGGAGGCCGGAGGCCAATACTATATGGCAAAGACCAATATAAAAATAAATAGTAACAAAAAAATTTCCGCCGCCCCTCCCCGTGCCTAGTTCTTTTCCGGCTGCAACTGGCAGCAAAGGCTTAGGCCTTACGTAATCGTATTTTTATGTACAGATTGGACGTCTGTGGCGCTACAAGGTTGTTACAAAGACAGTGCCAGGTTACGTGATCTGTCTGTGGAAAAGACATCATCCATTGGTGCCCAGACTATGACGCCCGCGCTGTGCATTACAGCCTGCAGGGACGATGGATATAAATACGCAGGACTACAGGTCAGCCGAATAGGCCTACCCCATTTACACAATGAAGCTGGCTGGCTAGACGAGCTGCTTCAATCCAGTGGTGTAGCCAGAAAATGTGAATTGGAAAGGGGGGCCACCTCTATTTTCCTCTTTTTCCCTTTTGTTTCCTCCTTTTGTATTTTTTTTCTTTCCTCCTTACCTCTCCCTTTCTTTTCCTTTTTTCCTTTTCCTGTCTTTTTTAAAGTTAAACGCCCAAAATTCAGCTACGATATCTGAGGCAGTGCTGTGATCTCCCCCATTTGGAGGTCTAGAACGGAACCCCAGCTAAAATATAATTTGGTGCATTGTTCCTTCAATATATGAAATCCGGGGGCAACAGTTTTAATTATTCTGCTGAGAATCAACCGACCAGATTAGCACATTTCGTGCTCTTTAAACATTTTGCTTATGTCTTATCTGGGAGACGGGGGCCTCCCTTGGCTATGCCATTGCTTTGACCTGTGCACGGCAAGCGCACGACGAGCTGGCTTGATGAGCCGATTATTTCGTCGTTTAAATGGTGTAATATTGCAAACATTCACGAAGCAAGCTCGACGAGCGCTCGTCGTGCGCTCTTCGAGCGCTAGATCGTGTAAACGGTGTATTATACGGTTTATACCCCGTTTACACGATCAAGCTGGCTCGACGAGCTGCAATATGTTAGCTGGACGAGCTAGCTCGATGTTTGCTCGATCGTGTAAACAGGGTATTACTGTCCTACACTGTGTGGGACATGAGTGTTATAAATAGACCCCAAACAGGTTTCAGCCGTTACCGTCATGTGTGAACGGAGTGAGATTAAGAGCGGCTATAACACTGCCGACACTGTGGCGATGAAAGATAGGAAGATGACATTGTAACATGTATTAAAGCACTGCTGGAGTGGGTACTGGGTAATTTGCGAGTACGCACTCCAGACAGTGCTGTGTCGTACTTTTAAACTACGCTCAGTTTGCAGTGGTGTTGTTTTCGCAATTTTCGGCTGCAGTCGTGCATAATAAAGCAAACGACGGTGTAGTTTAGGCCATCTGAGCGTGGCTTAACCTTCGGCGATCCGACCAAAAATTGTAACTTACTGGTCCGATCCTGGGTCCATTGGACCCACGGAGGTTTTTTTGATCATATCTCTGAAACCGCTTGGAATTGTTGGAAACGTTTTAGTGACTTTTTCTAAATATTTTCTGCCTGAAAATGCTGCAGAAGTTTTTAAAATATCTGTGTTTTTTCAATATAACAGCTGGAAACGCACATACAACCGGCAAATGACGAAAAATTCCATGCTAAATGTTATATGGTTTCCAGAGCACTTACAAACGAAATTCCAACTCCATATCTATGTTACTTTTTTCACTTAGTGACGTCTCATCCGCCATCCGGTTATTTATCCGGCTGCCGGATAAATAACCGGTCCTAGCCGGCGCGGCTATTTTTCCGACAGCCGTTATGGAGATATGGCGCCTCAAAGATAATGGGGTTACGACCTTGACCTTTTGGGGTCACGTGAGGTCATCGGTCACGTGACCATTCGACTCGCGGTGGTCGACTTTCTATAGGTGGTCCATTGTGACCATGCGTCTATCTGGCATCGTTATGGAGATGTAGCGCCTCTCCTGGTGATAGGTGTATTAAATACAGGGAAAAAAACTGATTAAGGGTCTCGAGATTCCAATTTTTATGCCCTAAGGAGCGGGGGCAGGTATACGTTTAATACGTCAAAAAACGTGTGTGGTCCGTACAAACAAAGTCATGGATGCTCGCCTCTGACACCTAACGGATGACTTGTACTACTAAAAATAATTCAGTGGGTGGGTCCAATGGACACACCATCGGACCACTAAAGGTTAAGTACGATACCGTACTGTCGATCTGGAGTGGTATAAGCTCGTGCTTCGTATTCTCTTACCAACTCCGGCATTTCGGTATCTAGTATAAATCGCGCTGAGATGGCATAGACTACACTTTCGTTTGCTTTTTTTACAACTACAAATTCAAAGTATGTGGCAATCAATATATCCAGAGCCGTCTTTTGCACTGATTTGTCTGCGGGGACCTTGTGACCACACTATACCACAAGCTGTAGGATATGTCTAAGTTTGCAGGTAGGTATATATGTAGGCCCATATCTTCTTGTGTATTTTTAGGCCCACAATTTTATAATTACGCGAGCGGAGCGAGCCAAAAAAAAATTAGACCTTAGATTTTAGCTTTTTCCAACATTTTCTAGATCTTTTAATTGAGTTCAAGTTGTGACAGTAATAACCACCAGGGATGCCTTATGGCGATGAAAAATGGTTAGGTTCATTTATCTACCGTCGTAGCGCGGGACCCCTTTGGAGCGCGGGGCCCTTGGCACGTATCAAGGTGCCCCCTAAAGACGGGCCTGAATATATCATTGTCTCATAATGACTCATATTGCGTCGTTTTCTTCCGTAGTCGATGTATTCTACAACTTGCAGCTAAATATTGTGAGAACAGTACCAATGCAAGCTAAATGTGGTTTAACCTTGCATTCATTGTAGAACGGTTATCAGTGTTTCTGCGGCGACTCGTACGGTCGCTACGGTCACATTGACACGAAAGCTAATCGCAACGCTAACTGCATTATTCGGTGCAGTGGAGACTCCTCCCAGGCCTGCGGTGGAACCAACAACAATGCTGTCTTCCACGTCAACGGTAACGCTCGCTGACACTCCACTTGCTTCGATATGTTGTCGATATGTTGCATCTACAGTATAGGCGCCACAATGAATTTTCTACACCCCTTAACTCTCGCAATACTCCAGCTGTGGGACCACACACCCCCAGTCAGTACTGTACCGAATCACAGGCGTTTATGTCAGTGGTGTATCGTGCGTGCTGTATGTTTCTCATAGTAGTTTTCGGTCAGTTGATTTTCAAAAAAATCATCGAAATTGTTGCCACCAGGTGACAGAATTTAAGGTTGAAATGCACAAGATTTGATGTGGATTAGATCTTCGCCCCAAGCCCGCTCATGGAGCTTACAACGCTCTTTCGAAGACTCCGTAGCTGGATTTCAGGGCGCCTATTTTACGGCGAGGAAAAGAAAGAAAAATAAGAAAAGGGAAAAAAGGCAAACGGCAGGGAGAAGGGAGGGGAGTAAAAAAGAAGAAAAAAGTAAAGGGAAAGGAGGGCAATACTGTATTCGCTACCGCGTGCAGTAATTAAATATTGTCGTTTGTCCGTACTTTTGCAGGGAGCTACGTTCGTTGGGGTTACAACAAGCCCAACAACTTCGGCGGCTATCAGACATGCGGAGTGATGCAGTCGGGACTAGACTACAGATTCGACGATGACAGCTGCGGAAAGACGACCGCCAGCTACGTCTGCGAAATACGTAAGCAAGCTTCAGGTATTATTTTTTTTCTATAAAACTAGAAATTTAGGGCAGGGCCCAACGTGAGCCACCCAGCAAATGAAAGTACTCGGCTGGACGTACCCAACGTAAAAACTACATATTCTTGGCGGCACCCAATCTGAATATCTAAAATGCCCCTCCGTCCAATACCCCGTAACGGATCTTGCTGAAATTTGGCCTCAATTCCCAGCAGTTGAGGGTCATCCTATGGCATCCTTTCCTCCAATTTTGGTTTTCGTCGGCTGTCCAGCTTCGGACGAAAAATGAAAAACAAAAAAGCGGAAACACAAAGCCTCTTTCTTACTACGTACGATCGGCCTAATAATGCGAATAAATACATCATGTTCCGGATAAAACAAAGTCGCTTTTATTTCTCTGATCGTCGTCGTCGGCGCCCTATTCGCTGGTGCGAACATTGGCGGCACGGCAGACCAAGCTCCTAAAGCTGCGCAATTTTTTGTCGACTGCAGCAACTCTTCTGTTAACATATTTGTCCATTCTTTCATCTCTCCGAGGTTTACCTCTAGGTATTTTCGTTGACGCTGACCTGAAGATGCGTACCCAAGTCACTCGGACATGTTCGAAGTGTTTTGCTGCAATTCGACTACTAAGCTTACGAAGCAGATTTGTCAACATTCTGTTTCCACTGTTCAGATTAGGCCTGCATTGGCTTCGGATGCCAGAACGTATTTCGTTCCGGCTGGCAGTGCTGCCTCCACGGCTCTCATTTATTCATATTCGTCTGAAAAACGTTGACAAATCGCAACGAATTACATGATATACAGTAATATACACGTGTAAAGAGTTTTAAAAAAAACAATAATAGAGTCAACGTCTCAGAATGGCGTCAGTGAGATGAAAAGTTTGACATACTACAGGCTGGCTAATAAACGTGTTTAAACAGTGTTCTTATTGTAAAAAAAGGTTTATTGTTCAGATATGTTGTCTGTTGCGTCAGCTGTATTTGATGCCGTCGATTGCGGAGGTCGTAGTGGTGGTTGGACAGGTTCGGTAGTAGAGGTTGCAACACATCGGCTGGATTCGATGTCATTCGACTGAATAGTGCATCGTCCGCTGTGGCAAGCATATCAGCAACTGGCGGCGTGTTGACATCGCAGTATCCTAAAACGCTTAGACTTTCTCAGGAACGCATCGATATGGCTGCGATCTGAAGCATTAGTGAGACAAGACCACGCCGGTGAACAGTAAAGAATCTTTGCGAGCACGGTAGTACGATAGACATCATGTAGTGAGCTGGGTCGCATGCCGTGATCTCGCAAAACGCGGAGTACGTACATCATGCTTGAGCACGACGACAGAATAGTGCTTACGTAGTCAGCTGCAGTTAGTCGGTCATTGATGACGACGCCAAGAGCTGACATACTGTTCACTCCAGTGATGCCGGGACACCTTGATGGCAGTTCCAGCGGTTTCTTTTGGGTCGACTGAAATACCATTTCTAGCAACTTTTTACAGTTGAGATGCAAGTTGTTGTCTGTTGCCCAGTTCTGGACGTGGTCTAGCTCTTCCGGCTAGCTGGAACGATAAGGTAAGTGTCGTCAGCAAACTTCACGATTTCGTTACCGGCGTGGATAGGACGAATAGGATAGGCTCTGCACCTGGCTATCTCGCCTCAGATCTTCAGCACGTGTCACACCTCAACGCACGTCGACGACTGCGCTCTTCGACTTCATCAGCGCTGGTCGCTCCACGCACTGCGCGTTTTACCATTGGCGACCGCACCTTTCCAGCGACTGCTGCATCGGTCTGGAACAGTTTGTCGGAGTCAGTCCGGTCGTCTCCGTCGTTGCAAGTTTTCCGCAGCGGACTGAAAACCGAACTTTTTGCCCGGTCTCCCATGACTAAGAACGTTTCATTGTACTAACTACTATTACGTGACTTTTAGGCTTATTGTTACGTGTCCTTGTAGTCTTAGAACTTAACGCCACGCTAAAGTTTATTCGTCCTTTATTATCATCATCATCAACTATGATTTGATTTATTTGATAACTTTGGCATATGTGGTCAAATTTACAGAATTCTTATACTTTTGCACTTAGTGATAAACGTGGGATGCAAATTTGCCACCTTGTCAGTTTCCACACTATTTGAAATGGGGCATTAAAAACAAAAAAAAATCCGCTTGTTTTTTGTACCCCTTTTAAGTCAAAACAAGAATCTCAACTGTCGCTAGGGTAGGCCGACCATCTATATCAGAAGGCCAGTCCGACTTCCGGCCCGGAAAAGAAGCGATTTTCTAGAGTGAGTACAGTCTCATATACGTTATCGTGACGCTGCTATATCAAACGCTACAATAAACGCTAGTATAAAATACGATTATTCCACGCACGTTGGTGATGGCTGCAAGTGGCAACATTGCATTTAAAATTGCTGTCAAACAGCTGCAGATGGAGACATGGTTATGCTATTGACCCCCTATAGGAACTCGTCATCGCCCTATCCAACATCGCCGACCCCTTACGATGTACGATTTAGCCACAATACATGCGTTACAGACGACGACAGACAGACGACAGACGACACATTGTACCCAGGGCTCGACTTAACGGTCGGCCAAATTTTTTTCATAAGTTAGATTTTTTACGCCGTACTGGTGCACATCTGTGCAGAGAACACGTCGTGTCAGACATGGCGACGAGGTTTCTATGACATATCCGGGCACTGTTACTCCATCAGCTATTCTCGTCGACAAACGTGGTTCGGTGCCAGACATGCTTGTAAAGCGCTCGGCGGTGACTTGGCGACGATCTACAGCGAAGCTATCCGAGAAAGCCTCAAACGGCGCTTGACCGACAGCAATTATTGGGTCGCACTGGTCGGACGAGTATGGTTCTGGGAAAACGGTGAGTTCGATCCATCATCATGTGCGTCTTATAGCACAATGTACAAGTAAAGAATCAAGAAAGAAATAAAGAAAGAAAGAAAACAACAAAGAAAAACAGAACGAACGAACGAACGAACGAACGAATGACGAATGATAGAAAACAAACAAACAAACAAACAAACGACATTACTGCTATAATTCTTGTTGAAAGATGGCGGGTTTCATGGTTTTCTGGGAATGACACCAGACGAATTTCACCAGCTGTTGGATGTGAAAAATAATCTTTACTTTGATGATTATAACCCGCCGCCTAATTAGCATGCTAATTAGCACAGCTCGTCAAGCCATCTTCACCAATGCTTGCAAAGCTGCAATATCAAACATGTTTGATAACCCAGGTACTCGCCAAATTGGCTTGACAAGCGTTCGACGAGTGCTTGATGACGAGTGCTCGTTAACCGCTCGGCGCTCGATAAGCGCTTGTTGAGAAGGCTTCATTCGGTAAACGGAGTACTAGCAGTGTTAACAGTTAAATCGAAACCTATAATCAGTGGCGTCATTTCTGCAAATCATTGGAAGTAGGGCTCTTTAAATCCAGTTAGGGGGTCATCTAGGGGAGCGTTGTAAGCTCCTTCAGCTTAATCCGGGGCAGAGCTTCAGCCGTAATGGAATTTCGTTTCGTAAATTTCAGCCTTATGGTGAGACATTTGGTGGTAAAAATTTGATTAATTTTCCTGACAATCAACTGACAGAAATTTCGTGCAGTTTACGCACTAAAGGTTAATCGAGAAATCATAGGCAGAATTTTCGGAATTAAATTGAAATCATAAATCATTGTGGTCCCATAAACTCCTCCATCTCTCATTCTCTCCCCCTAAGCGACGTCGTTGTCTATTATGCGCTGTAACGTTTGGCTGTTATAGGTAATGACTTTCTGTTTGCCAAATGGTACAACGCGGGCGACCCAAGTCGCTGGGAGCCGGACAATGTCAACAACTCATGTGTGGTGATGGACCCCTTGTACAACTACAACTGGTTTGACGCTGGTTGCACGAGCTCTCACGCTTACGTCTGCCAACGAGGCTAGCACTAGTAGCCTGTAGTTGTAGTAATAGTACTAGTATGTTTAGTAGTAGTTTTGAGTCATTTTAGCGTGTACAGGCTACATCACAGACATTGTTAAAAACCTGAAACTGTACAAAAAAAAAACAAAAACCTAAAAAGTGTTTAAATACCTAGCCTAGGTTATTTGTTTTGAGCATTTGTACTGACTGACATTTAGCGTCGATCTCTCTCCACTGTTGAGGTGGACATACATTGCCAAATTCCTCTTTTCCTCTTCTTTCTTTAACTTTTTCCCCCTTTTTTCTTTGTCTCTCCCTTTCTTTTTTCTTTCCTTTTTTCTTTTCTTTTCATCTTCTCAAATGCAGACGCCCTGCTGTCCAGTTAGAGAGTTTGGGGGAGTTTTGTAATCTCTTTCAGCGGGGTTTAGAGCGAAGCCCCGGCGAACATCAAATGTGATGCAGTTTAGCCTTAAAATATGAAATCTGGTGACAACGCTGTTTTAATGTCTAATGTTTAATGTTTTAATGATTTTCCTGCGAATCGACTGACCAAGGTGTTGCACAGATGAATATTGTATGTACCGAGATCTGTAACTGCTATTATTTCTTAAATATCGGGAGGGGGCATTCGTGATAATGTCCGCAGTCCAAAGTTTAGGAGTTTGTGTTTCCCTGCCCGATACATGCGACCATGAACAGTGACGTATGTACTGTACATTCAGATGTAATGCGGTTCTGTAGATTTGACAACTACTACTACGTCTAGCACTTCTACAACTACAGCCGCAACTACAACATCGACAATGACAACACGGACAACTGAGACAACGGCGACAATGCCCGCCGTAACTACTACAGCATCAACAACTACGACAATTCCAACCACAACGACAACAACGACGACAAAAGCTACCAGGCCTAACAGACGATCGTCTACTTTGCCTGTCACGTCGACCACAAGTAAACTGTTATTTTAATTACTGGAATTAATAACCAGCGTCGTGGCTGGTTTTCTTAGGAGCGTTTGGGTCCCAGCATCGAGGGCGTTTGGCGTTTATGGGTATGGGAGTGGGTCGCTTCTTCCTGCGGCGGGAGTGCACGGTTATCTCCCCTAAACTTTTTGAATGTTTGAATGCCAAATCTTGCAAAATACTTATGCATTTTTGGTAAAAAATAGACTCCTTTAAAGGCGGAAGATTTGCTGTAACGTGGATTGAACTATTTGCGAGGTGACGATTAACAAATGGCTTCATCCATCTCCTTTTTGGCACTCAGATACACTGAAAACTTATTCCATAGATTACGGTATCGCTTAAAATGAGAATGTGTTGTAGTGGGAATAGGTAGAATTTTTTTTACAGATTTGCATGGTTTACAAGAGTCGTCCTTCTGGCCTCGGGGAGATAGGGCGTACGGATCTCATAGTCATGACTCCCGCGGCCAGCTACGCGTCTGTTAATAACCAAACACATTTTGTCGTGCATGTTGACACTGAGTGATAGTCAGTGTTCGCAAAGCGTACGACAGACTGTGAAACTAAACTGCTTTCTGTAACATGAACTTTGTTTTGATGTTGCTCATAATTTGATGTTAAAGAACTCAATAATACTGACATTTTTCGTGATCATATTAGGTGCATTAGAAACAACGTTGTGCTGCCTGTGATTGTTTATAATT
>Ga0209367_1009048_pt1 | contig 13563 bp, 7 predicted proteins | sample WorMetLIZISLAND2_FD_187412 | JGI IMG/M metagenome (GOLD analysis project Ga0209367, IMG submission 187412) | Marine gutless worms symbiont microbial communities from Max Planck institute for Marine Microbiology, Germany - Olavius geniculatus... ... | reverse complement strand
ATTTTGTATAAAGCAACTCTCCATGTTGACTTTAGTGTGGCCATGTTGGCATTTGACAAAGGAACTGCATCAAGCCCATAGAGTAGGACAGGTAAACAGAACACATTCAACAAATGACATAAAACCGTGGGTGAAGATGTAGTACCCATACAGCTATAAATGTAATTGAAAGCTCTAAAAAAAACTTCATTCTTTTGGCCGCAAATTTTGCCCACCCCCTCTCATCTGCATTTTGCCGTGGCAGTTGTTGGAGTGTAGCTTGTAGGCGTGGAAATAAGCTGCTTTTTTAGTTGTTTCAGTTTGTTTTAATTTTTGCCATTATATCAAACGTATAGCCCTATGCGAATGTCCTTACACGTTTGTTCGCTTGCTGTGTATCATAGTTTTTGCTGTATTATAGACAACTGCAGTTGTGTTTGCACACATGCATGAGCGTTGAATTGCAGTGACATTAAAGCCTGATATAGGATATACATTATACACTGTGTCTCAAAAAACGTCCCACTTTGTGATTGTCCCTATCTTCGTCAAATATTGACCGATTTTCACAATTTTTTCACTGGCACATTTTGTGGACGAGTAGCAGTAGTGTTATTATTAAACATACCACCACACCTTAACTGCGTCTCTACACTACCATGTGAAACTTTTATTGTCAAAAATGTCTAAAATGTTAGTAATACATATGCAAAAATTATTTTCTAAAAACAATTTTTAGCAATTTTTATATTAATATCTAATAATGTTTAGTTTTTAATACATTCCTTGTGTTTCTAAACAAAAACAGATGATATTATTGTAAAAAATAATTTTTTATGCAGTGACAATACACTGGTACTGTAGCGTGCATTTAGCAATGGGGACAAGGCTTTAAATAAGAACTTTTTTGAGTTCAAAAATGCACTTTGCAAAGAATACTGGCAAAATTTCTTAAAATAAACAGAAACAGCGAAGGACTGGGACACATTACTAAAAAGATTTGGATAACAGAAAGCACTGAACAAAGGCATGAGAGGGGCAGATTGAAGCATGCACGTACTGAAGAGAACGTGACCACTGTGAATGAACTGGTAGCCTTACTAAACCACGAAGGCCAGAAACAAACACTCTGTATAACACGCCAGATATCCACAAAGACAGGTCTAATACAGCATAGCATTGCACAGATCATTTGTCGCAATTTTGGTGTGAAGTGTCTTTCATCTTCCAACATGCCTGTTGCTTAGTATTGCTAGTTTTTTCTTGCATTTATATTTCACAAGGTAGTGTAGCGACGCAGTTATGGTGTGGTGGGATATTCAATAACTCCTTTATTGCAAATTGTCCAAAGAGTGTGCGACTGAAAGAATTTCGAAAATTGGCTAATATTTGTCGAAGATATAGACAGTTACAAAGTGGGACATTTTTTTGAGACAGTGTATATTTGCGACACATAGTAAAACATTGGCCTACTACTCTAGTCTAAAACAAGGCCTGCATACTATATAAATTTAAAAAAGACAAATTTAAAATATTTTATTAAGAGGAGGCAGCAACCATTTTTAGCCAACATTAGCCGATTTTTACGTGTTAACATTTTTTCATCACTTACAGATGCATTGCTGGTGTCATGTGTAGGACCTATACCAGAAACTTTTGCTCAATGCTGATAACATCACACAGGGACTGAAATAAAATTGTGTTCCGTTTACGCATAAAATTAAAAGTGTTGCACAACAATTAATGCACCCGCATCCAGAAAGACTCAAGCTGCCAAACTTTCGCTCTCTCGAAAGTGAAAAAAACAAAATTATCACATCGGTTTTGGTTTTGTCTGAGTCAGCGTTAGACCTATAGATGAAGTTACGTGTTTTAGGACAGCGTCCAAAAGTGTCACCTTGTCGATTCTTGCAGCGAAAGTGATTACGCATATAGCTACACACTTTTCCGTAGCGTGTTTCGTCTGATTGTCTGTATGTCTGTCGTCTTTTACATTCGTTCGACAAATTCTGATGCTATTTGGCTGGTACACTTGCAACACTTGTGGGATCCAATGACCAATGACACACTGTGTTAGCTAGAGATTACAGGACCCTATGAATGGCTGCGTGTTTGACCGCATTGAAGCCAAAACATGCCAAATTACTTGGCTTGTGTTTGTTACTTTGTTTCTTGACAAGTCTGCACGCTGCACGCAATACCGCAGGCGACGCTATCTTCGAGTGTCATTTGCACCGTATGCGTGAAGTGAGTCGAGACTATATAGCGAGCTGCCACGCGACGCTTGATTTGCATGCATGGATTTCATCACTGACGTCGGCTAGCTTGCAACACCTTGACCACCACACTGGTCAGTGACTGACCGCTGTCCAGTTCTGAGTGACCACTAAGTCCCTCGTCCAGTCATGTCGCAAATTGCGCTGCTGCTGCTGCTGCTGATGCCCAGAGCCTGTGATGATGCTTCGTGTTTGCATATTTCAACAAGTCGCGACGTCACAAACCGAATTAGCGGGTAATCGCTACCGTACGGCGTAGCGTCTGTCGTCACTCGCTGTATTTGTATTCGACCACACGCAAACCAGCATTCAACGCACACGCGCGTACTGTAGCTTCGACTCGTCGTGCGTCCTAACGTAATTTTCGTCCGCACGCACCTCCGCCCGGCACCGAAATCGGCTCGGCGACAATTTTGTCGAGTGAGCTGCAAGAGGCAAGCATATAAACCGCGACTAAGCGTTGGTAAGAGACGGTCGGTGTTCCATTATAGGATCGCCCCCCCCCTAAAAAACCTCTCCGGCCCACAATTTACTGGCAAAAATCCGCCCCATCCGGGCGGGACAGATTTTTACCGGTAAATTGTCAGCCGGGGGAGACTTTTCTGGGGGCGATCCCATAATGGGGGGATTTTTTATGGGTCCGGCGATATTTTAATAAGGGGGAGACATATCAGATCGGTGATAATCTCTCCCTGGGCGGATTTTTCATGGGGGAGACATTTTGATGTGACACCGGCCGGCGGGGGAAGGCGGGCACTGGCTGCTAATCGAGGGGATTGCGCTTGCACGGCGAAGCGCTGCATTCTGGGCGTCATTGCAGATGCGGTGTCGCGGTGGCGGCGACGGCGATTTCCCGGCAGGCTTAGTGGGCGCGTGCAAATCTCGCGCGTGGCCGCGAGACAATGCGAGAGGACGACACGTGAGGCACGCCATCTGTGTCGACCCGACCGACGACACAGCAGCAGGTCTGACTGAATGTGATGCAGGTCTCGACCGGACACCACTAGGCTACATTAGGGTCATTCGTGTGTGTGTGTGATTGAATCATCGCTGCTGACCCCGACGCTGTTTGCTGAAAGCTGTTGCTGCTGCTGTAGTTGCGATGAATTATCCACCACCACCTTGCTCGGCTAATTCGATTCAGGTCACTTACCGAACAAGCGTAAATGCGATGCAATCAAATGATTGTCACTGACTCGCTCGGTGCAATTTGCAGGCTAACGAACAGATTAAAGGGCATCGTTGTCATGACGCAGTTTATAACGCAGCAATTAGGCCTAACGGATAGCGGACGCAAATGGTGCAGCAGCTTCAGTTATATAAACGGACTATTTAATTATGGGGGTAGTAAAGATTCCATCCACTAAATTGTTTGTCCATTAGCTTTACTATTTTTTTCGGTAAATAAAATTTCAGTTTTTTATCATGCCATAAAATATTTTATCACAAACGCGCCAAAAGGTTAGCTACTTTTTGACGCCTCTTTGAATCACATGAATTAAGGGATATAAAAAGAAAACGGAATGATGATAGGGTAGGAGGAAGTCAAAGGAAGAAATGGGGAAGAGAAAGCAAACAGTGGGAGTCGAAGTGAAGTAGTTTTTTAAGAGGGAGTTGTTCCGTTGACAGAAAAAAGCCAGACGTGCGACAATCCGTCCCATCTGATGTCCACAGTCTGTCCACTGTATTCACAGCTAGTCGCAGCGGATACACAGACACAACTAGCGGTGCGGATTCCTTGCGATCTCTCGCGTTGCTCATTCGTAGTTTAATCAAGTCTTTAGTCTCACTGCGCGACGCCAACAACACAGTGTTGGCTATCATGCCCGCAGAAGCCGTGTCCCGCGGGACTCGCACTTGTGCGGCTGCCGATTGGTCTAATCAGCCACTGATTAAGTGCGGAATCGAGAGAGAAAGAAGCTTACGCACTCTCTCTGGTGGTCCGACTGCATCGTACCCGGCGTGACTGTCATCCTTGATTTGATGACAGCTGAGCTCCGTCACCTCATCAACTCGTTCAATCATTGCTGTATTTATGCCTCGTTTACACGACGAAACTGGCTCCACGAGAGCTCATCGAGTGTTTCGCAAGCTGACTCGTCGAGCAAGCGTTGTTGTGTATACATGGTATTAGATATAACACGTTAACTAAACAAGCATACTGGTCTCTGTCCGCTTGATCTTTGCCATAGTATTGGCCTTCGGCCTCTATTTTCGGCCCTTTGGTTCTTAACTCGGCCTGCGGCCTCGATACTTAGCGCTGCAGCGTAGCCGCTAGCTATAATGATGCTCATGATTCGTCACAATAATGAAGACGTTTATGTGACGTCACAGCCAATCGCAGTCTAAACTGAAACTAAGGTAAAATTAATATAAGATAGATATACCCATCTATCCGCCTGTGATAAGCCCCTAACAGTCATTATCATTACGCTGTACACAGCGTCGTCGACTTGTGTCTACACTCCACAGTTCCAGAATACACGACCGGTACTACACTTTGTTCGGAATTAGAGTCGTAACTGCAAATTTTCAGTAATTTTTAAAGTTGAAATCGATCAAAATTAGACACAAATACATGTGACCGACTACGAAATCAGCCTCTCGGAGTTTGGTCAAGTTTAGTTTGTTCGACAGACCCTGCACGCAGACCTAAGGCTTATAAATAAAGGTCAGAAATAAGCGAATGTTGGGCTTTGCAGACGAAGAACTTTGGACTAAACAAGAGAAACATTAAGTCTAAAATCAGCATTTCGTCCATATATCCGGTCTGTTACTGAAATTATCGTTGAAGTTAATTTTTGAAAGAAACGGTATAGGCCTAGTCAAAGGTTCGTAGCTCGCTAGTCGGCCAGTAAGGTTGCTCATTTCTGCTCGCAACAGCAAGTCAGATTCAGAAGTGTTCGACAAGCGACGAAACCCTCCACATTATTGCAAATTGTCCGCAAAGTGTGCCAGCGAAAAAATGTTGAAAATCAGTCAATAATTGGCGAAGATATGGACAAAAATGAAATGGCATTTTTATGGCTCACGGTGTATTTTACTAAATTCTCAACGTCGGACACAATTTTTGTTTCAAGTAAATTTTTTTTTAGTTTTTGTAGTGTGGTTTTTTTTATTGGCGCACACTGTACGTTTTAAGCTTATGCGCCACCCGAGTCAGTAGAGTCGTGGCCGGGGGTAGGGGCAAAAAGGGGCAATGCCCCGGGCCCCCTTAAATTTTGGGCTGTCGGAAAATTATTGGAAAATCTTTTTTATCCGAAAATTTTCGTTCATAAATACGAAATTGTGAGCTAAACCCATATTTGGGGAACATTTAGAGACAAAATTGGTCTTTTGAGCGCCCGTGATTCTTTTTGTCGGGAATTTGCAGCTGTCTGTGAGAAAATAATTAAAACTTTTTGCCCTGTCTACTTTTTTAAGCCACGACACCGCTGTTTAGAGCCATGACGAAAAATATCAGCAAAGAAGTTTATTCTTCATAACCACATATAACACAATAACAGCACAACAGTTGATAATACAGGAAGGTGACCAGAAGGACATCCACCCATCAAATACTGGCCACCTATATTATGCTCAGAGATGGGCGTTTTGTCGGTATCGGTCCGCTATTCTGAAGGTCCGCTATTCCGAACGTCTATTGTGCAGATACGCGTCACATTACAAAGATTAGGGTTAAGGTTAAGGTTAGGGTTAAAATTAGTGTTGAGATTAGGGTTAGGGTTAGGGTTAGGTTTATGGTCAGCCTTAGGGTTAGGCTTAGAGTTAGTTGGAATAGTAAACTTTCGGAATAGCGAACCTTCGGAATAGCGGACCCGAATTGTTTGGTCATAGCGGAGAAAGATGTAAGACGTGAGTGACTCAGACTAGGTACGAGGTGGTCATGTGCTGACTGTCGATGTGGCGTCTCAGATCGACCTTGCGTTGGAACGACCTGTGCTGACAGATGTGACAGGCGAACGGCTTGAAGCCCGTGTGCTTTCGACTGTGAGTGATGAGGTTCGAGGACTGACTGAACGACTTGCCGCACTGACGACACGTGTACGGCTTTTCACCTTCACACAGTCACAACGAGAAATTGAAGCCTTGCTCAAGGCTAAGTAGTACTGCCCGCGGGACCATGCCTGTGCAGCATTTTGTGAATCCGGAAGCGATTATCCAAGAGATTTTGTCCGCTGTACACCCTGTCCAGAGAATATAATTGAAATTCAGGTGTATTTTCTGTATCGTATAAAATAGTCAATTTTGCCCTATTTCGCAACGGTAAAAATCCGGTTCTGTGACCTTGACATTTAACCTATGACTTTGACATTCAGTGAGCTTCTGTAGGTTGTCGCGATACATTTTACTTAAACCTTCAGCAAGCGAAGTGCAGCGGTTTATGAGTTACCGGTATCGTGCTAACAGAGAAAAAACTCGGAACAGAAACTTGCCGTCGTGGAGTAATAATTATACACGAATTCAGTGGCAGATTCAAGGGGGAACGGCGAAAGGCGCCCCTCTATTGACTTGGTGCATTATTTTGCGCAAAATTTAAAAAAATGGAAAAGGATCAGCTGAGCCGGTTAAAACAATAGACCTGTTCAATATCATAGGCTACGGGGCACATAAAAACGACCATCGGCGTTGTCAGAGAACTAAACGCAAGCCTATATTCAATCACCATTACTTTTTCCTCATCGACAGTGTTTATCAGTGACGTAAAAAGACTTTTTCGTAATAAGGATCAAGACTTTCATTTATTGTAAAGATCAAGACCTGAAATTTTCTCATTGTCAAGTGGTTCAGCATAACACGGCCGAACAAACTCTACATAATGTCTACTAACATCCTAGAAAAACGAAACATATAAGTTGACTGGAAAAAAGTAAGTAAGTAAGTAAGTAAGTAAGTAAATCATTTATAAAGCGCCAAAGTCTCAGAAAAAATCAAAAATGCACAAATGACCAAGATCTACTTACTATTATGTCACATTATTTTCGAAAATGTATATGGATGCGTAGTACCGGTGTGGATGTAAGTGTGCTTCTTCATGTCTGACTTCTGGTGGAAGCGTTTGCCGCAGAATTGGCACGGATACGGCCTGGAGTCGGTGTGAATCAGCAGGTGCGTTGATAGCGTTGAAGATCTCTTGAAACTCTTGCTACACTGCATGCACGTGAACGTACGAGCTGACCCCGCCGTCGAGCTGCTTCGATTTCCACCGGCGCTTCCTCTTCCGGTCGCCCGATCGCGCCGCCATCTTGATGACGTCACGTCACGTGACTGAAGATCCCAGCAGGTGTCGACGGCGCTGCACGCAAGAGCGGTCGTTGTCCAGCGATGTTGCATGGTCGTCATGTTGGCGTACTGTACAGTTTATTGTAGAACTTGCATCATACTAGCTAATAACAGCTATTTGTAAGTTTGTCAGTAAGTAAAATTATTCTCTTTATGCAAGAAATGTATAGGCATGCACGGCTCACTGCTAGCAAAATTCAACAAAAAAATTAACTCGAGTTTGTTGGTCAAATGGCTAAATGGTTAAACGCTATGGCTATTCACAGAAAACCCATCTCAGAGCTACGGAGCGTCACATGCCGTATGGAATCACACAGTGTTACGTGCCACCCGACACAGGTAAACGCGCCCCGCCTTAATCCCAGCCAGATAGGTCGGTACTCGATTTACCTACCCCGGAGGGATGGAAGGCTGAGTTGACCTAGCCGGAAGGTTACATACCAAAATGGTTTACCTGCTATCCAAGTACTAACCCAGCCCGGCGTAGAGCAACTTTGTTGATCGGACACGACGCGTTACCGATACGCCACGCCACCAACCCTACATGGTCTTATCAATCACTCCCACACACAAGAGGTCTACTCACGCGTACTTTTTTATGCAACCACTCTGAAGTTACCTCTTGTTCAGTTTACATAATTAATTTTATATTTTTAATTTGTTTCGTTTATATTCAAATATGGCAACACAAGTCTGCGCTACCAGGTTGAAATTAAGACAGAAAGGCGCACGGACACCAATTGAACTGATGCGAAACAATACCGGACCGGAGTAATGTGCATCATGGCCAGACAGTTAACAGTTGGCGGCCACTGTATCGACGCCTGGTGCTGCTGCTGCTGCTGCTGTAAACACGTCAACAGTGATGATGTTGATAATGGCGATGTCATAGCTGAAGTCTTCAGATTAACATCATAGCCAAGCGAGCTTTCCCACTCGATATCTGCATCATATCATGTACACTGTATATTGTATAACTGCAAACAGTAGGTGGATAGATTTATTTTATAGATTCCTGTACGCAAACTTGACCGTAAACGGTAATTTTGAGACCGCAAATCTAGAGACCAAAAATGAGGATTTTACGATCTCGGTCTAGGTATCGAACTCTGTGCTCTTGTTCTTTGTTTTTCGCTTGTCTTTTAATCTGAACGTAGCAAATTCAAAACTTATTATCCAAACGATTTTCGGAATACTTTTACTTTTATTTACTTTTTAAAATAATAAACGTCTTACTTCACATATATACATGCTTTAAGCAGGGTCACAAATGTGACAGACAGATGACAGATAGACGACAGACAGAGCGACAGATCACGATATGTAGAAATGTGCATGAATAGGTGATTCCGCCCAATTGTGTACGCAGTTGCGCAAACCAAGTGCATCAGTGACCTTGCGGCATGGTCAAGATGCCCAGGCCTTTAGTGCGTTTTTTTTGTCATTTAAACACACCCTGCTCCTTGCAAAATCGGCCTGCTAAATCTAGGGTGTCCTGGGTGGAGATGACTATAAAGAACACACACACTGCATATAGGCCTGCCCCACCTCTGTCTAACTGATTGTTGAAATGCTCAAGCTCCTCAAGCTCCTGCCCAGGACTCCACAGTTCTTTCTTTGACCTCGGTTGCGTTACGGCAACTCGCTGCTCCGTATCTTGCTGATGACGTTTCTGCTGCTGCTGCTGTTGCTGATGATGATGATGAGTATGATGTGAGTTATGATGAGGTCTGCAGTCTGAAAAAAACGCACACACAAATCGTAGCCGCCACAATAGACTACAGAGAATACTAGCTTAAACTATCTTCGTCATTGTTAATCGTGTATTTTCTATTGCAATATTGCAGATAATGTTGACAAACACTATAAAAACCGACTTTAAACTAAGTAGAACCAACAATAACCCTGTAAATAGGCCTACGTTTAATACTGGTTAAAATTTTCCGATATCATTTAGTTTGCCTAGGCTATAAATTGTAGTAAACGAGCAGCGACTTAAATCATGATTAGATGCAAAAGTCTAAAATATCGAAATATTAGAATGTTAAAGTGATCACGTCGTTTTTACACACAGTTTTAAACTGGTAAGTTGTATTACATATATCACCATTATAGGCCTATCACATCATAAAGCACAGCTGAGCGCTTACCGGACCGCGTCGTTGCTGACAGGAATCTATCATCACTCTCGGCAGGCGCGAGGACGTCACGCGTGGTTGTCATAACAACGCCAGCAGGTGGTTGTACGACGTCACTGATCGGAGTGTGAGATGAGAGGACCGATTGTGACCAGGCAGCAGCACCTAGCTGCAGCCAGGCGTTGATGTCCTCGTTACGAAGACGTAGTAACAACTCGCTGAAAGTCGCTGCCATTTAGGTTAATGGCGTCATCTTGTCATTCGAAAGCACTGCATTGTCCGCTGAGTATTTATTGGTTACTTTTCGACAATTATACTCTGCCTAATTTGACGCGAATTAACAATCTCTTTTTTCCCCTTCGTATTGTTGTTTCCAATAAACTTCCCGGTCAGCTACATTAACAACGACAGTCTGAGTCATACGCCTGGCAAAGTTGTTTGAATTTAAGATCATCAGAAAGGTTGCTTGCTGAGCTTGTGCCTGCTGTTTATTCTGATGACCACAAAACGACAACACATATCTCAAGCAATTTATGCTACGATTGCCACCAAACAGCGAGGATTAATTAGTTTAGTTAATTTTTTGCCAACATTTTAATTCTGACGACAGACCTCGGCTGATACTGTCCATTACATGACTACACTGATGTAAGGTCTGAGCTGGTGATTACATGTATAACTTGATGTCAACTTATGACTGCAAACACTATTCGATGACAGCGCCTCTGATCTTGTGTCATCACGTCACAGTGTCACGGTGTCATCACCAGAGTCTGAGACAAAACTGTCAGTCGTCACTCATCTGCATCCGCTGCGGCCAATCACGAGTGACCAGTGTCCACTAGTCACGCCCACGTGTGCCAATCCATCTGTGTCCAACAGATGTGCCGTATGGCTGTTGTTGCTGCTGTTGACGCAGCGTCCGCAGCATTCTGGCAGCGGACTGCGCGTGTAGCTGACGCAATTAACTCGTTGAAGTTGGGACCAGGGGCGTATTTAGAAGGGGCTCCCACCCCTAAACTCAGCAAACAGGCCTAATGCAAATTGTCTGGCATACGCACGGCATAGTTAAAGCGACAATTCTGCATGCAACATTTCCATTTTTTTGCTCGCTTAGCCTACTTGTAATCGTTAATTTCAAACTTGTGGCGCCGCACCACTCTTGTTTGCCTTCGATGTTAAAACTGCACTAAACTTGGTCAGTTTATTTTTTTAATTGTTGCCACCAGATCTTATATTTTAAGGCTATAATGCACCAAATTTGATTTCGGCTGGGGCTGTGCCTCAGACTCCACAGAAAAACTTATAACGCTTCGCCAGATCCACAAGCTAAAATTCTGGGGTTTTACTTTTAAAGGAAAAAGGAGAAAACAAAGAAAAGCCGGGAAAACAAGAAAAAAAGAGAAGTGCGAAAAAAAGAAACGAAAAAAGAGGGAAAAGAAGGGAAGGAAAAGACAGGCGAATGGGAAAGGAGAGAGAAAGAAAAAGGAAAAAAGGAGAAAAAAAACTTTCTGGATATGCTACCTCGGGAAAATTGTTTTAGCTCCACCGGTGCAAAAAAATAATCAGGGTCTTATACGCAAAAAGCTTCAGCTTTTAACGGTTGGGGATTTGGGGGACTCTCCCAAACCCCCACCGGGGCTTTGCCCCTGAACCCAACTGGGGGACTTCCGTTCCCCAGACCCCTCACTTCACGCTCCCCTTACTTAAAATCCTGACCGGACAACAGACTGAATATAGTGTCTTAACGGTTACGATTACAGCAACTGGCTGGCTCAGTGGCTTCCGTCCTCCAACAACATCCAGCTACTGGCTGAATCGCCTCAGATTCAGTGAGTTTCTCGCTGACATTGTGTGCTTTATAAATTAAATTTACTTACCTACTTACTTACTTACTGTAATATAAGCCTATGTAGTTTGTCAGTGTGTGACCTTCTTAGGCTGCAGGTTTTGTTTCTTCGTTCGTTCGTTCGTCCGATTGTATGACATCTTGGGTGGTATTACGTCACCCTGGGGACGGACACCTTGGGTGGTTCTTTTGAAGTGGTGCTGCTGACCGTGGCTTATACACATGAGGACGTCGACGCGTGAAGGCGGATCTTAAATAGTGAAGGTATACTGAGTAGACAACCGAATAGCGGCTAAGCAGAATACTTCATCCAAATACCTGTAGCTCAAACCGTTTTTACGACATCAAACATTGCTACATTGCTATAGAATCTCCTCGTAAGTAGGCCCTATTTACCGACAGCAAAATGAGTATAAAAGTGCCCATGAGTTATCTTGTATTTGATGTGTAGTGGACTTGAAAAGAACGTTAGTGTGACCGATTAAGCTATGCTATTATTGTCTACAATCTAAATTTTTAATCAATGTTTTCGATTTTTGCAAACATTTCACACGTATCTTGTAGCTTGTATATAGACCTACGTGCGATTTTTGCGTATGTAGCTGCAGTTGAGCTTGTATATACGAGACGCAATTATATTACTGCTAATTCGAGTCTAATAGGTCTTTTTCATTACTTTTATTGCATCATAGAAAAGACTTGCTCATAGGTCTAATATTTGATTCCGATATCGATTCAATAGTCGCCTCACTACACCGGAGCTAGCTGACTGCTGACGTGATTGGCCAGCTAATCTCTGCCCACTGAGACCCTCAGAGCCCTCCCCCAACACCCCTACCACCCAAGGTGTCCGTCTCCAAGAATGAATAGAAACCACCCAAAGTGTCCGACTACCGTCCGTTCGTCTGTTTGTCTGTTCTGGGTCTTTCCCTTACGGAACTCGGAAACAAAAGAGCGTAATAAAGCACAATCGGTGCGAACATTTTTAAGAGACCAGAAGTAATTGTGCTAGTTTTCAATCGAAAGGTTAGCGTCATTCGGCGTCAGCAAACTCCAGAAAAAAATTAGCGCATATGGCGCATAAATGTTTATTCATGCCTGGTGGATCGCCCGCCGGCCAGCCAGGTAGCTTCGCTTACTGCACGCCAAGTAGTGTGACCCATAGTAACTAGAAGGACAGCCGCATACATGTCAGCACAAGACGTGCCGACGTCGTTGCTTGTTGCTTTGTCATCGTATCGTTATGCTTAACAATATTCGAGCTGCATAATTTTATACATGTAATAGTCATTGAGTCCACAAGATGGATGGTGCTTATAGGCCTTAACGCTGTTGTAACATTATGATTGTATATATTTAACAGACTGTCAGCGCATGACTTTCTCGTAATATGATGATACGACAAATTGTTGCGACAGCTTAACAACGTGTAATCTGTGTAAACGTAATGACTGATATACACTGTACAGCCATTGAGACATGTTGATAGACCTACATGTATTAGCAAGTGCATCACGATAATTACGAAGTACTGGACCGTTTAATTATTTCTTCGACACTGTATTCTATATCACTTCGTCAAGTTCGTCGTATTAACTCCCTTGACAATGTGACGACATTGTAAAGGACAAGTCGATTTGCTGCTGCTTTACAGATCCTAATTTTGCACGAAAAAAACGTAACTAGCAGAAACCAAAATAACAATTGCAACTCGATAATACGAACGTGATACATAATGGCCGTAACGGCTTACAGAATATTGTTTTTATTAAATTTAGCACATTTTATAACGCACATTTCCGTAGATTATGACGTGTTTTCAAAAAGATTAAGCTATATGACAGATATTAGTATATCAACCTAGTACCTGGGCTTTACACTAGCAGATTTGCGCATAATAATGTGCAGATAAAATTGATATGCTGTGTAATACTGACAAAACTGTTTGTATGGTATTCCCACCAAAGGATAGAAGAAAGATTGTGAATCATGTATTTCCTTGCTTTAAGATGAATAATATGAACTTGAAATATGTTCA
>Ga0209367_1009047_pt1 | contig 13564 bp, 10 predicted proteins | sample WorMetLIZISLAND2_FD_187412 | JGI IMG/M metagenome (GOLD analysis project Ga0209367, IMG submission 187412) | Marine gutless worms symbiont microbial communities from Max Planck institute for Marine Microbiology, Germany - Olavius geniculatus... ... | reverse complement strand
TTGTACTGAACACACATGTCTTCAGGATGCTGAGCTTTGTTTCCAGAGTGATCGCCTTACTTTTCCAAATCTTGTCCAAGGCCTTCAGGTTTGCCATTGCCTTTGCCATTCTGACTGCTATTTCCTGGGTCCACCCGGCCTGTTTTTAATTATGTGAAACAATGACAGTCCACCATAGCGTTGAACAGCATGTCGACGAATCTTTGCCTCCCTACTAGAAAAGTCGGAATTTCATTTGGCCTAAATATGTTTGACATATCACATGCCTTTCTACCACTAACCGTCACCAGTTGTAAACATTCAAGCAAGTCGTGGAACGATCTGCCACTGCACCTGTGTGCCATTACTAACACTGACGCATTTAAGCGGAGACTGAAAACTCACTTTTTCTGTAAATTTTATGACTTGGAGTATGATTGTATGTAGGCTTAGTCATTTTATTGTATTTTATTCAACTGTATTTTGTTGTTATAGACTGTTCAGCTCCGCTGTAAGTTGACACTGTTTGACATTATCATTCATTATCATTAAGTCTGGTTTTTGTCCCACCCTGTACAACACACAGCGCTAAACAAACACTGTATAAGTCACGCCCTCAGTATCCGACACTGACTGCAGTTGCTAACGCTAATGACGGCGCCGGGGCTGGAGGCGTGTCTTTAACGTTCACGCTGCTGAAATTCTTGCTCGCTCCTACACCGATCCTCTGCACAAAAACAACCAGCATATCCAAATATTTCACGTTCTCACGCAAATGAACAACGTATGCCTTACGAGGAGGGATAGGGTCCTTGACCTGAAGAACCATCTTGATACCTTGACCTCTAGTCACTGGCAATGACTGTGCCCTGTGAAAGTAACTAATCTAAAACATCAAAACAGTTTGTCTGAGCATTTTATGGTTCATTACCGTTCAAGTAAGATTAAATTGGCCTTTGATGTGCAGTATACAATTGACGCACTTACTTTACCTATTTACTTACATGCATAGTGGCCTTGGCCAAAAAGTCCACTTGGCCTTGAAGATCACTGGCTTTGAACCCAGTATTGTTGGTACTACAGTGGTCTCTCATTTCCCCCATAAGTGGGAGAGGAAAAGGAGCAGAGGGGAGGATATCTCTCATGCATTTTTCCATTGCAAATAGCAGAGGGGACAGACATTGAAAAATAGAGAATTTCTAACCGTGAAGGTCTCATGACCTTGGATTGGGTCATACCATGCCTCTACCTATGTGCTATGTTTCATTCAAATCATAAAAAAACTTTGTGCATGCACAAACAGACGGATGGATATTGAGACCTCCTTCATCAGGTCAAATCAAGGCATTGTTGACCTAAATTACAGCAGTCAGTACAGTATTTCTCCCAGAAAATTTTTCTAGAACAGAATAAATGACAAATTGTTTTAGGCTTTTACGAAAAAAAGTGGACATAATTAATTTATTAATTTTTCGTTAAGTTGCACTGACAACGTCAAATCCCAACACAATAACACAGTTAGCTGGACTGCTGAAATGCTCTTACTTACAGCCAGCACAGACTTAGCCCATCTTAGAATTATGGCTGCAAGGGAAAAATTCATAAATGTATTTAACTGGAGCTCCCACAAAATAAGCTTGAGACTTGTGAATTTTCTTGCAACAGCAAGCCTAATTTTTCACGCAACACTATGTGCTGTTGAGTGCACCGTATGCAAGCTGAATGCAATGGCAACTGAGCAGGTACAGTTAAACAACAAGTAGGTGGTCAAACAGAATCGAACAAATGACAACATACCGTAACACCGGCAGAGGGCGGAGCAGCAACAGCAGCAGGAGTATGCATCCCAGACGTGGCTGATCTGGTATCCGCATTCACAATATGACAGGCTCCGGTGGCATATGGTAAGTGTTCAGACGACAACGGACTTTGCAGCGTCAACGTGGCAGCAGATAGTCTCTGACCACCCAGTCTTACAGCAGAACTCGCAAACCGTGATGAAAGACACACTGACGACGATGACATACTGCTATGATGTACCGTTGCTTGCAGTTCACGAGACTTCGACAGATAGATGTTGTCTGGTAAAGACGTCATGCATCGGTCTTCATCACTTTCTGAAAGACTCTTGGCTCTGCCATAAGCTGTGGATGAGAAATACGATACATTCGATCCAGTACTTTCAGTTTCAGCGGAAAAATCGGAACTTTCGTGATGTGCAGATTTCCAAACATCTCGACTGTAGCCCTCGGATGACTTAGTACATTCATCCCTGTACAAAACAAGACAATTATTTCACAACATTGTATTACAACTATCGAATGCAAGTCCAGACGTTTCAAAACAAACATGGTAAAATAAAGCATGCCCAATGGCCAACACACAACGTGTTATATAAATACAGTTTCACCGCAAATATCTCAAAGAGTGCAAATAGAAATAATTTTGAAAATCGGTCAATATTTGGCAAAGACATGGACATCACAAATTTGGTGACATATTTTTGGACTCGTGCTGTATCCAATGGTTTTGTAACATGTCGCATGATTTAAACAATATTGTGCTGCATCTAACTGGGAAAATCTTAATCTTTCGTTTTTCTACACATTAGACACTACAATGTTTTTCTACCCATTCTGCATATTTTAATATATTCAGAAGTATTTAACAGCCAGCAGATGAGCACGTAAAACGAGTATGTAAAGTCTTTCTGGAACCACAAGGCCCACAGGGCGGCGCTGACCTTCGTTTCCTTAGCCTTCAGCCATACACCATCATACTTAAAGTTCAAGTTCTTGATTAATTTTATTTCTACTTCAAGTTCAACTTCAGCCTATAGGCTGATGGACACAGTCAGTACTGGTCATGCAGATTGTACATGATCAACATTGTGATGTTGAACTGAATAAGGCTCTTCATAAAATGCGATACTATTACTATATTGCAGTTTAACACAGAAAAACTATATTCATGCAGACTGCAATCATCTTTTGAGCCTCATTTTATATTCAGCTGCAATAAGCGCTGTGCACAATCATAAAACCTAACACTAAGAGGGATCGAAACAATTCACCTGAGCAGAAATTACAAAGTGATATTGCATGAGAGCAGTTGTTAGTAGTGAAAATACGGAAACCTAACTGAACACAAGTATCCATGTCAAAAATAAAATGCACAACAGTCAACTGAGTCAAATAGGCTATAAGCCAAGGGCTCAAGACCAGGCCCGTCGAGAGCCACAGCTGGGCCTGGGGAAACATTCTCGCGGGGCCCCAAACATTTTCATGGGGCCCCTCTGGGGAGAAAATTTTTGAATTTTTCTTTTCAAAATGGTACATTCTGGCATACTTTACATTTCTGGCCGATGGCAGGGCCCCCAAAATGTTGCAGGGCCTGGGCTAGCTTACCCCCTTACCCCACCCTCTCGACGGGCCTGCTTAAGACTAGTATAAAAACAAGCAAGGTAGCCTGTATCGGTAAAGTCTAATAACTAGTGCCAAAAGTAACCTAAAAACCACAGTGTACAAATGCAAGCTGTTGCAAAATAGCTCACATTCAACAATTTAACTTTAGGCTACTATTTTACTTCAACTTTCAGTTCAGTTCAGACATTTGAATTTCAGTTTCAGTTCAGTTCAAGTTCTTACATTTCTTTTTAATTCAACTTCAAGTTTAACTGCAGTAAAATTAATAATTTTACTTCAAGTTCGACTTCAAGTAGATGAAAATATCACTGTGGCTGAGACAGTACTTGAATGAGAATGGGTCCGGAAGCTGGTGCAGAGCAGCGGAGAATGATGAACGGCAGATGTCCGATGCACGATTACACACGTATGAACCTTCGCCATGAAGCCACGATGTAAACCCATTCACCTAACAAACCAACCAACCACCGACCATCATCAGTCAACAGATAAACAACATGACGGAAAAGTTTCAGATCTATGGAAATGTCTAAAACTTATTACAAAAAATATCCATTTAACATGTATTTAAGAAGAGATGTTTCAGCACTTTTTCGAATGGCAGGAGGGAGAATGCAGATACTGAAATACAACAGCATCATTGGCTAAAAGTTGCAGTGGGCACTCGGCAGGTCGTTGGAATTTTCCAACGCTGCTAATATCCAACAAAGGATATCATGGGTGGCATAGGTGCTCCAAATTTCCATTCTTCCCCTAAATTTCCCCTCCCCAAAAGGGGGATTTCCAGCCCCATGTTTTATATTTGTGGAAGCAAATTTCCAGTAAAAAGAAAGTTTTCCAACAGGCTGAAATTTAAAGGGTGATTTCACTCCGATGCCTGAGACACAATGCCATTGCTTGAATGAATACGCCTTTCAGTCATACAAACACAGATGTTAACGCAGGCAGACAATAAATTACAAGGCCAAGGCCAACCTTGAACTCAGCCAAGTACAAAGCCTGGAACAAGTCCAAGGCTAGGGCTGGATAATCAGAGAAAGACTCATCGGAGAAACTTACAGCAATGTTGGGAGATCTATAGGAAAATTTTTAACTACGCTGTGAGCCAAAACAATGACAAATAGCATAGACATTGCGAAAAACCTACATTTCTGAGAAGTATGGCATTCAAAGGCATTTTTGGGTAAAATCTGGGCACCTGGAATTTTAAACATAACTTGAGTATGGTAAATTTAATACTATTAGTTACCAAGCAAAATGAAGCAAAAATGGTCATCGAAATGCCGTTTTGGCACACTGTAAATAATCACTTACAACTTGATTTTAAAGAAAGAGTTCAAATTTAGGGCATAAAATCTTACTCCACACAGGAGAACTCAATTTAGCATTAAAAAATGAAAGCATAAAACAACAGGAACTCACAATCAATGGATTGGGATGATATGTAATTGACGAGACATCGGGTACAAATTGCTCAGTAATGGATGATGATGATGACGACGTCAACAGCAAAGGAATCTTTGGTATCTTTTCGTCATCAGCAGAAGTTGAAACTTGTGCATCCGGCAGCTCATCCGAGAAACTTGCAGTAATGTCGGGCAGTCTGAAAACACCAGCATTAGACAAAGTACACATAAATTAATTCAAAAAGTGTATATCAAATGACCAAGAACATATCTTTACAATTTTCCACAGTCAATCACCGGGTCACATTAACTTGTCGTTAGCCAACTCAAATTCTACAAAACACTTCAAGCTATAACATAGCAAATTTTGGACTGCCAGTACTCCATTGCAGTATTTTTTAACAAAGTACCAGTACTTTAAAGGTCCATGGCCACGGTCAAACTCACTCGTGCAATTTCCGTAGATTTAAATTAGACATTTAATGTCGCATATATAATATGTCGATTTGAGGTTCATAAATATATGAAATTAATGCGTGAATTCAAACGAAATGCAGCACTACGTTACCTTATGCGAAATATTCTAATCTATCAGCGCCTGCGGTGATGTCATGACCCTAGCCCATATAGATCATGAATATTAATGGCTAGCCGATACGTCATCATTCTAGGCTAGGCCATAGCCTATAGACGTCATGAATATTAATTGAATATTAATTCATGACGTCTATAGGCTAAACTCATGACGTCGTCGCAGACCGTCATGGTGGCACGTTTTCTACGTCATTTTCGTAGATCGTCGACTTCAAAGGTAAATTTTTCCATGTTGACAAAGCGCTGATATTGCTGTCAAAGTTATCATAAAATTCTGCACTTTCAGGAAAATGGATAAAATGTATATGTTAATTTTGGTGACCACGAACCTTTAATACAAACATGCAATACAATGCCCCCAACCCCAAATAAATAACAAACATGTTGTATGCTTGTAAAAACTAGATAATCACCATGACATCAATAACATAAGATCAAAGCTGGCAATAATTATAAAATGTTAATAGCTTTAAACAAAATTCAGGATTCATACAAAATTTCCTGACTTTTCCAGTAATGGAATGACAATTTCCCTGACCTTATCAAAACAATAACCATATCGCACAAATTGTGTTAGAATTGGTACACTATATCATAAGATAACGAAACTGTATTAATGGAGCAATATGCAAACAACACAGGCCCTGGTCAGAGGGTCAGGGGGCAAAGCCCCCCTGAAGCTGAAACATTTCTAGCTTTCGGACATACAGTGGAAGCTGCAAATTTGCCTGCTTTTTAATATTTAGAGACACAAAAAATCACAGATATCTGCAGTCTGCATGATCCAAAATCATCTTTCCTGACTTTTCCCTGATTTTTCAAAAATAATATTTTCCCTGACCTTTCCATGACCACACAAATTCCCTGACTTTTTCCAGTTTTACGACCTGTAGAAACCCTGAAAAATGATTAATTAAACTTTAATTATGATTAAAACTAACACCAGTCGGCTATTGTGCATAATTACTGAGATGACAGCTGTCCCAAATATACTGAGACAACAAAGAGACAATAAAAACCCCCATATTTTGGCATTCAAGGTCATCTAAAGTCCTTGAATTCGGTGGCAATCGAGAGCCAGTGTACGACTTCCTATTAGTGATTAATAGTAACCTTGCCCTATCTCGCATTGTTATTGAGATACAGCGACTTATTGGCTAAAAATCACAAATTTTCCCTACCCCCTCTCATTTAGCACCCTCATTCAGGGTGACCCCCTTCAAATTTAGAGTCTTCCAGGCAGCCGACGATGAAGATTTGGTGATCCTAGCTTGTACCATTTTTCACTGATAAACGCATGTGGCAAGAAACGGATGGACAGACAGACGGACAAAATTGTGATAGCTAAGATGCGTTAAAGCAGTAGCTGCTTTTGTGTGTAAAAATTCAATGACTAACACTTAACAGTTTATTAATCATTAAAAATTGTAAGAATAAATATTTAGTGTCATTAATTATTAATTTTTTCAGCTGTATAAACAAGCACCGGTATAACATCGACAGACATAACATACCTATCATATGTATCACATTCTCCATTGATATTAGCATGTGCTTCCAAACTATCTGCGGGAAACTGTGTTTCTAAACTCGAGTGTCTGCTGAAATTATCCGCAGTATTCAGTTTCATTTCTACTACTTTACTGGATCCAATATCTGCCGACACATTGTACGCAAGCTGCACTGGTTGATGTGATGACAGCGTATCTTGCTGCACAAAGTTTGACGAAGCACAGCCAGATGATGGAATTTCAGTGTCTATGCTAGCGCAGCAGCCATTCACAGCAGCATTCAACGGCTGTGACAGTGAGGGTGATCCGGTCAACTTGCGATCACACTGCACAGCATCGGATGAAAGACCACACAGTTCGCTCGAATCAACTGCCAGTTCCCTCAGTCCAACTGCAGATGCACGCGTGTAATGCTGCAGCTGCAGTGTCTTAGATGGCAACTTCTTGTTGTTGACAACTCGCCGTCGTTCTCGCTGTTCTCGGAGGACATCGGACGATGGCTTCAAGCGGCTTCGCAGCGTACGATGCAGTAGTTGCGACCGAGACTGCTGAAGCAAAGCACAGCAAAAACAATCAATAACTCGGTATGCCCAGTGTGGTCCGCAAAACGTAGATGTTTGTGTAGAAAGTAATTCTTCCAAATTTTCAACACCTCAATAACAAGTGTATCATTTAATCAAGAAATACATTCCACTGAAAATCCAAAGTAACTGTGTGATTTGCATCTTAATTACAAACATTACCCAGTAAATACTTAGCATGGTTAAGTAGGTAAGTAAGTAAGTCAATACAGTACATTTCAAATGCACAATGTCCGCCAGTGGCCAAATCTGAGGCACTTGGCTGAGCTACTAGGGGGACCTGTAGGCCTTCTGGAAACAGCAAGTTTTAAGCAGGCGATGGAAAGTGTGTGAAAAAGTAGAACTGCGAATGCTATAAGAGAGTGAGTACAAGATCATTGGGGCTACAATGATAAAACTGCAGATGGCAAAGGTTGTGACACAACACTCAACATCAGCAAGTACCGGTACTGATGCCTGTAAACATTATCAATTTATCAAAAGAAAGCTATTTCATTGCCACTGCTAAAACACTAACTAATAAGTTACATAAATCCATCAAATTACAACATTTATCAAGTTTGTTGTCAGCATTTCAGCAACCGCTGCTGTCTTTGTCGGAATGACTGTCAGCCAGATGTTGCTACATGCTCAGCCAGCTTACTCTACACTGTAGCAACATCTGACAGAAAACAGCCGTTCCAACGTAAGGCAGCAGTGGTTGCCAAAACGTCAGCTACAAACTTGATAAGGGTTGTAATATGACAAATTTATATACATGTAACTTACAACTACACCGTGTCCAGAAAAAAAACATCCCAGACATTTTCGATTGTAACTTGAAGAAGGATTATCAGATTTTAATAATTTTTGGCATAAGTATTTCTGACACAAGTGGCAAATGCGGATCAAATGACTGTCCAATTTTCCACCACACCCACTGTCTGTTTCTGCACTACCTGGGGAAACAAAACCAATGAAATATTGCATTTTTATCCAATTCCACCTGTTTAGGTGATGTGAGAGCTAGAATGATCATTTGAGGGCAAGTAGTGTCAAAAATGCTTGTACTTAAATCTGTCAATTCTTTTTCAAGTCACAATCGATAATGTTGTTGTTGGGACGTTGGGTATGCTTTTAGACATATTTCTGTTCATTTCAACTCATATTTTGTTGGTTCTGCTTTCCCCAGGTAGTGCAGAAACAGGCATTGGGTAAGGTAGAATACTGAATGGTCGTTTGATGGCCAGTTGTGCCAGATGCCAGAAATATTCGTACCAAAAATTATTATAATTGGATATCACTTTTGCAAGTGACAATAGATAATGTACGGGATGTTTTTTTTCTGGACACAGTGTAAAAGCAGTTTTTCTTAAGTCATATCACAGTCAAGGCCAGTCAACTGCATACACATTATATCACACAGATATCGGTGCAACTATCCATGTGTTCCCATAACTAAAATTAAAACTTCGACATCGCTGCCACAGCATAAAAATACTGTCACATATGCAGTGCTAGCAACTCAAACAACAATACTACAACGGGTGATAAATTAAACGTCTAAACATACAACCTTGCAGATAACAGAACGTGTGTATTGCTTCTGCAATGCTGGCAACAAGACTTCGACATGTGCATTTGAACTACACCGTTCATCTGAAACGAGCCAACAATAATCTACGAGTCAAACATAAATTAGGTCGAATTCATTGGCAGTTAGCACTAGGTGGCAGTGGCACTGTTTCAGTTGTGGGTATTTTCACAGTTGTAAGACTCCATTTTAAAAGCCCAACCTGGGACTTTTTATTGGATTCTGAGTTTTAGATTAAAGCAAGGTAAACTGGTGAAAAAGATGGACAGACCATTGGACGACACTATGACAACATCTGTCGCATAAACATATTATGTGCTGTCTTTATTAAATATTGATCAATTTTAAAAACTACTTCATTTGCATGTGTAAATTGTGTCCCACTGCATGTTGCGTGTCTTGGGTTGGTAAAAACATGTTTATACTGTTATTTCACCATAACATGTAGAGCAGTATGGCTATAAATACACAAATAGGTACTGGTTGGTTAACTGAAATGACAGTTTTCACAAAACTGCTGCTCAATCCTGACATCACTAGAAGATACAGTGCTGTGCTAAAACTTAACAAACATATTACATGTCTACACTGCACATCAACCAAAAATAGCAAATATGAAACTTTAACCTACTGCATACTTGATGATACTGCACATTTACTGAAACACTGCACCCAGCATATCTATTACTCCATTTTATGACACAGATATCTGCACACTAAAGATGACTGAAAATGTGCAACTTACTCTTAAGATGAGGAACAGTTTTCTGCGACTTTGCTGCTGCCATAGCTGTCATGGACTTGAGACGAGAGACAATGTGTCCGACAGACAGGCCGTTCTGTGTTGGTGACGTGGTATCTGTTGACAATGCAACATTCGGTAGAACACAGTCTGCCACTGACATGGCTGAGCACTCAATCACAGGCATGGAAAGGTCATTCTTCACGACAGAGCACGACAAACTGACCTTCTCTGCTTCGGTGTTGTGTATTCTGTTTATTTCTGGTGGCAACTGATCACTGAGTAAAAAATAGTCGTCGCAGTTCCTAAGAGCCACAGTCGATGCTAACGTTACATTGAAGCCATCGACCGCAAGCGATTGCAGGTCATTCACAACTGATGACTGCTTCGCATAGTTATCATCACCCAGCTGGCTTGACACTGTATCAACTAAGGAGTAATCAGACAACAGTGAATTTGTCCTAGTTTTGGTAGCAGTACACGTGGACACATTACTGCTGGTGTTGTCAGCTGTTAGTAACCTGTCACAAGGAGCCAGTGATGACGACGCATGCAGTGCAGCTGATTCGGAAACTGTCAATGGACTACTCTGACTGATGCAACCAGCAGCAGCAGCAGCACTAAGTCTTTGTGAAATAACAAACTCCGATTCTGCAGGGTGTGTTATATCACCTATTAATGAAGTATGGTTAGGAGTTGGACACAGCGAAGACTGATGATGGCTTATTAGTGGACTGGAAACACTAACAATGGCAGAGAACAATCTCTCATCACTACTGTTCATAACGTCATCACTGCTGCTGTTCACAACTATAGCTTCAGAAGGCTGCAGCACCAGCAAAGCATTCTCACTATGGCTGACAGTGGCACAAGCAGCTGCAGCATGCCGTGCTGTGCTGCCATTGCTATCACCAGCCCTGCACCGGAGTCTCACACATGCCGCAGACCCATTCACAGAGTCCGAATGACGAACTGCTGCAAAAACACCAGCAACATCAAACAATGTGAACACTCAACTCTAGATTACTGGAATCCTGTATTACACAATTGCCTCCACCTGAAATTTTAGCCTGTCAGAAAATTTTCAACCACAATACCAAACTTTGCGGCTGAAAATCTCCTATTACGAAAAAATTTAGGAGCAATACTAAAATGTTGAACAATCATAATCTCCTCTGTTGAAAATCTGCCTGTCAGAATATTGCAACCTCCTGTGCCAGGTGACCCCTAACTTTTTTCAACCACAACGCCACTACTGAACTGTCCACAGCGAGCAAATGTGAACATCAAACATCTAACAGCATACACATACAGATGTTACATGTGCTGGTAACATATACACAACTGGTAAATCTTCTGCCAATTTAGTTGTGCACACTAATAATAAATACCTGTGTGCTGCTGCAGTGCCTGTGGTTTCACCAGTATGCCACATATCTCACAAACAACCAGATAGAACTCATCGCGTGCAGGACACAGACCGTATATTGCCAAATCTATCAAACACCACACAATTTATAGCATAGCAGATGCTTTAACAAAACCACTGAGCACTGGAACTCCTTGAATTTATGGGGCATACATTGCTTCATGGGCTTTAATGCTGCCACCAAAGACAGCATGAGAGTAGAGGACACACCCTCCTGCATCCCTAGCATGGTGGGCCTTCAGAACATGACAGCGCACCTTAACTTAGCAACCTAAATCCCAATGACCAAAAATGGCCTCCATTCTGGGGAAACCAATTATTTAAAAGTTACTTAAGATCGTTCTTAAAATTATCATGGCGGTGATAACAGACGTATCGAGCTTCACACATTTACAGTCCTGTAGTTGAGCTGTGACTACAATCCACTACAGCTACTGCCAGCATAGCAGTCATAATAGCAGTGATAAAACAGCAAATCACAGCACTATAACAAAGTTTTTAAGACAACACTCCAGTCTGAAACACTCAGTAGCATGATAGAAAATTTGGCACTGAAAATGTCAACAACGCATTTCACTCAGTGCACTGACAACTTCTCTAGTGCGGGGTGACACTAAAAATCAAGGAATGTTTAAAATAATCACAACTACATACAATACATTGTAGAAAATCACCTTTCTTGTGTAGCTTCATGCCATTCAAATCTTCAGTCTGCCTAGTTATGCAAAATTCCTGGCTACAGGTTTGAAGTTTCGTCCAAAAACCTACAAAACATTCCAAACACAAGCAAGACTGCACTTGTACACAAAATCACCACACTTATTTATACAATGTGCACGCATGCAAGAGCTATACCACCTGTATGGCCACTATGAACATGGCCACAGCATGTTTCAAAAAACTGCCACTGCCATCTGTATGCACACATTTTCCTATTTAGGTCATCGAACATATGAGTAAAAGACATGCAAAACAATCTCATTACAGTCACTGATGGCTGGCATCATTCAATATCCATCTCAGCTATGTAAGCTACTAACCATCCTGTTTTAATTCATGATATAGATCAATGAGGTCTCTGGTAAAAATACTGGACTTAATCGCTCACATTAATGCGTGAAAGAGCAACGTAAACCTTCATCAACGCTGCTAGTTTTAGCAGCCTGCCTAATCCTGAGATCTGACGTTAGAATCAGGCCTTGGCTTAGCATCTTACCAGCACGCCTAACTTCGAGTATGCATTATATTCACTGAAGATAGTTTCACGTTACAACCGACAAGGTTGAGCTAGTTTGGCGTTTACCAGATCCTGCTCTACACTGCGAAGTGTCACTACGATTGGTCCACATACACCTTGCAGTCCAGTCCGGGATTGTTCGATGAAAAGTACAACCAATCGTATTATAATCAATCAGAAAATTTACCACGAGCATGCAACGCAGTGCAGGGTAACCGGCATCAGCACAACCCGTGAAATCTATCATTTAGCGCTGAAATTTCCATATAATAATGTTTGAAGTTATGTATTATTGCGAAACTGTTTTCTTCTAATCACACCCTGCGTAGAATATTTAATCATAAGTAAGACAAAAATAATTCATAAAGGCTAATTTCCATTGTTAGTCCAACGCAATTCACGCAACCCAACAGCGAAACAGACGCAACCAATATAAGAATAGACACCGCTCGTTGCCTTTTGGCCGTCGTGTCGCTTGCATCAGCTGCGTCTGTTGCACTTTTTGGCCGACCGTCTTAACGAGCCAATGTCACAAAAATGTCTGTCTGTAACACATGTAATGTGGCTAAACGGTGCAGCTTAAAGAAAAACTGTCCAAACAAGCAAATACGGTTATTAGTTTTTTCCACCAAACGGGGCCACTGCATCCTCAAATACTTGCATTGCAATTTATGACCAAACCGCTTCAATTATATGGCATGTTTACTATTGACAGCCTATAGAAACTGACCAAAACCATATCAACCACACCATCACTGACTCCCTGTTGTCCCAAATAGGGATGACCGCGCTAACACCAAAATTGCATGACACATTTCAGCCAAACTGTATTTAATGAAGGATCCCTGGTCAATATTTTTTTCACTTTCTTTTTAGTGATTTCCCCCTAAATTTACTTACTTACCAAATTATTCTATTTTATTAAGTTAGTTCGTCGTTCAAATTTCTTCTTCTAAATTTCTTCTGTTCCAGCTTACGTAAACTGTTAGCTAACAGTCCGCAAATTGGTGTTCTAATTTCACTGTCGAATTCTCTCCTCAAAGTCCGTGCGAGGTCGGCTGACGTTAGTCGCCGACCACTCCCCCCC
>Ga0209367_1009046_pt1 | contig 13564 bp, 5 predicted proteins | sample WorMetLIZISLAND2_FD_187412 | JGI IMG/M metagenome (GOLD analysis project Ga0209367, IMG submission 187412) | Marine gutless worms symbiont microbial communities from Max Planck institute for Marine Microbiology, Germany - Olavius geniculatus... ... | reverse complement strand
ATAAACTAGAGACCTTGGGGCAGCCCACAGTGAAGATTTCGTGATCCTAGCTTGCACCGTTTTGATACAGATCACGAGTGTGACAGACAGACGGACAGAGAGACAGACGCTCAGACAATGGCAAAGACGCGCGAAGCATTTTGCTTTCGCGGGTGAAAAGCGGAGTCAGCTGACACTCCTTCACATTTATTATGGGGCCGTCCTTCCTAGAAGGAGGCCCCATTATGTATCGATGCTGTCCGTCTGTCTGTCTGTCTGTCCCTCTGTCCGTCCGTCTGTCCCGTGCCTACTTCTTTTTACGTATCGTTTTAGGTACGTGAGCCTTAACTCGTACGGAAAACAAAATTCCCATAGTAAAGATAGGGAAATTGCCGGGACGTACTCAACTGCAAAAACGGCCCCATAGCAGGCGGCCCCTCAACGGCCGCACCCTCTTGTTTAATGGTAAGTTGTTTCAGGAATATTCATATCAAAAATTGTTAAAATCTCATAATCCTTCTTCAAGTTACAATTGAAAATGTTCGGGATGTTTTTTTGAGACACGGTGTATATGGGAAGATGAAATTAACCGGTATGGATGTTGTTTTGTTCATTTCAAGTTTTCAACGCATATTTCGCTTGTCCTGTTTTCATCAGGTAGTGCAGAAACAGAAGTTCAGTAAGGTAAGAACTTGGACAGTCATTAGATGCCCAGTTATGCCAGGAATATTCACGCCAAAAATATTACAATCTGTTAATCCGTCTTCAAGTTACGATCGATAATGTTGGGGGTCCCTTTTGGGACAGAGTGTACGTTATATTCTCTTCAATGGCACACTATTATATCCCATGCATATGTTTAAAGGCAATGGAATTTGGTCGCATAGCAGCCAATGTGCTCAAATTTCTATTAAGGCCTACCTGCCGATTTAGTTAAGAGCAACAGTAGGTTATCAAGTTGCAGCACAAGACCGAAGCATGAGAACAGAAAATAGGGTTGAACATAGCAGACAGAACCAACACTACACAGGTCCTGAGGCGTGGTAATCAGTGCTGAACGAAATCACCCAAGCGCTATAACCAGATAAGGCAGGCACAGGTAAACACGCGGCGTAACTGGCAACGGTGTAACTTTATCTCTGGTTCGACCAAGTCGTGACGTTAGCGCCTGTAGGTACTGTACATCATGCAGTCACGCAGCAACTTGCTGGCAAAGTCGCCCTGACGCTGCCTGCAGCATGAACACTGAACAAGCTACAGTCTAGATACTTAGCAAACTTAAAAACTCTCCATCATCATCGTCATCATCGTGTAAAGAGTTTTAATGTGGCCTGAATAATAAGCACTGCTTCTAGAATTACGTCATGTGAAATGTCAATGAACGACAAAACAGAAGTCTTGAGACCGCCTGAAAAACGGCAGTGACGATGCAAAAGTGAAGTCAGGAGAAAGTTAATTCCACAGGTTGGCAGAATTTGGCACTAAAGATCGGGAAATGCCCGTTTGGCGACTGTAGGCCTATAGCAGAGGAAACGTCGGCATTGTCAGAAAGTTGGTGTAGGCTAACTGTCCAAAACACAAGACTACGCGTATATGGGTTCAGGGTCTAGGAGGGCTTTTCGTTTGTGCAGACTGGCATTTTACTTGCGATCCGCTGCATCAGTTCATCTGCACATTCTTCTCAACTACATTCCGTCACGTCATGTCAACTATATGCAGCTCCCACCAGCACCACCCAGTCCAGACGTCGTATATTCAAGCACGGCTTTTAGCACGTCACTGATAAGACGACGGCGCCGTAGGGTGTTTCTACAGAATATCTACAACTCTACTAAAGTCTGCATGCATTTGACCGTACATCTACCCAAGCAGTAATGCTAGTAATAAAGCACAGTGCAATGAACCTGCAATGCAATGCACGCCTTACGATTAGCAAAAATCAAATTCATCCGGCATTAAGTGGCATGATGAGCGTCGCATGTGAAACTGAATGTCGGTTATGGCGGCAACTTGCAATGGAAATTTTAAGTGGGAGTGCAAACCCCAATCTCACCTAACCGCGGGGAACTGAAGGCCCTGCAAAGGGCCCTGCCTGTCTAATAATGTATGTTCGGGCCACTCGAGCGTTTTTGCCACACCGCATTTCATTCTGTCCAAAAACCACAGCAGGGTTTAGAGTGCACCAGTGCGACGATCGGAGAGACCACCCTATAGTGACAACTGCCACAATAACCGGCATCAGTTGCCTAAAAAAAATGAAATTTGGGACTGTTAAGTTTGACACGACGCCGCAGGCCCTGTAAAAATGTGGCTGAACTAAAATGTGGAACATCAATCACATTACTGATTCAATAAATACCTTCCAAAAATGGCATAATAGCCCTTAGCCATGGTACACACCTGTACGATGCGTTAGGCTGTTTTCGGCTGAGCACTGGCTAGGTTATAAACCTATACTGTGATAATATGCAAGATAGATAATGACGTCACAGTAAAACAAAAGCAGGCTGCTGGGTAAAAAGGTGCCAGGCAGATGACAGACGACCGGGCGAATGAGGCATCAACTGATCGACAGACATCAAACTAGGCCAGCAGAACGGCGCCACTGGCATGAAATAACATCCCATCAACATCAACATCATCAATGCACAGTAGCCGCAGCAGCAGCAGCAGCTAGATAATAACGACATCATAGCAGCACATGGCCGGAGGACACCGAACCATAGACTGATGAGACCACGGCACCATGCCGGCGCCAGATGCTGCACCATCATTTACGTCACAACACCATCAACCGACGGCGGGACATACGCCCATCGTAATTCAGCAGCTTCTGTGGCCAAACCATCATCATTCCAAACCAGCAGTCCACTCAACCAAATGTCACCGCTAACATTATCATCCCACAAAGATGCGTTCCAGTTCTCAATTACTTCCATCTGTATAGGCCCCTATTCTGCCAAATCCATGCATTGCCCCTGTTCCATGCACATCATTCCGTTATTTTTAACTTTAGCATTTAAAAAAACTTAGTGTACATAATTATATTGAAAAGAAAAGAAACTATCTTCAGAAACAGACCTCTAATTTCCCCTATCTCTGGGGTCGGGGTCCTCAGATGCTGGACCCCATAAGTGTAGGCTTACCTGTCAAATGGCATCTACATCCGTGGAACAACCAGCAGGGCGCACAACTGCGACAAACACACAGACGACAGACAGACAGACCACGCTACAAAGAAATGTGTGGCAATAGTCGGAAATTCTATTATTCCGCCTGGTAATGAATAACCGCTGTTTTGGCTGTGGTCAAAAAAGTGTTGTCTACATCACTCGCTAGTGTAATAACCTGAACAATTCACATTGTGATTTTTAAATGCAAAAGACCTAAACGTAAACGCCCAAGCAGCGTTGGGAAAATAGGCAGCAACGCAGGGATAAGCCTAAGCGTTAGACTTTTTTATTCACGCGTGAAGAGAAGAATACAGTCTGTGAACGTGTGGACTATGGATGGATGTATTGCGTGAATATCACTCACTAGGCCTATAGGCCTACACAATGCACATCAGCGTCAGTATCAGTAAACCATCAATCACTCGGCCACTCGCTCCTGCCGGGCAATGCTTGCTCCAACGCGACGCAAAAGAGATCATCTTTTTTATCGCCAGTGATCTCTGTGGTCGCGGAGGCCCGTCTCAGGCGTTACTGTAGGGATGGGTCAATATCACCATTTCAAGTAGAGGCTACTTACCAAAGAATCACACACAATCGAAACTCTTAAAAAGTTCAATGACATGCAGTATATGCACGTCATGACGCATGCAACAAAAAATCTTGTCAGTGCAGTAAGTCGCAAATGAATAATATACAGTATCACGACGTTTTTGATATTCAGTTCCAAGACCAAATCGAAATATGATATTAAATTTTGGATACATGTATATCCACGCATCCCTAGCAGTCGCCAGCAGTGCGGCGTTTATCACTCACTTACATGCACTACTGCTCACATGGGTCCACATAGGTCGTGTATTCCGACGGACATACACCATCGCTATGGATGGAGCCAGCAGCTTAATCTTAGATCAAGCAGCGACGGCGACCGCCAGCCACAGGCAACCTCTGAAACCCTGCCGCCATTAACCCAGACTGATTCTCAACGAATGATAAGACACCTGAAGCCGTGTCAACACTGATGACTTGCAACTGTCTGCACATAGGCCAGCAGCACAAAACCACGATCAAGAGGCATCATTAACATCAATGATTTAAGATACCATCCCTGCATATATATAACCAGCCAGCCAGGTCAACTCAGCTTGGCCATCCCTCAGTGGGTAGACGCAATGAGTAACAGCGAAAGCTGGAACGTAAGCAAGCAGACACAACGCGCGATGCACTAGCCCCGTATCCGTGGTCACTCCGCAGTGTAAACTGGTGTCCAGTTGAGGGCTAAGGAAACTGCAGATCAACGCCGCCCTACAGACCTTATTTTTGGCTCAGGATCTTTGTTTTAATATGCATGAAATATTCACGAACTCAAATAATTCATGAATTTTATCTCCGTTAAAACGTCACCAGGTGTTTAAGTTATTAACTGGGATAGCAATGAGTTGACGGTAGGCCTAACAAAGAAAGCCCAATCAACGAAGCACCATTGAGAGCAATAAACGACGGACAGCTTGCGGGGAGGGATCAGCCACCAGCGTGCGAACAATGCATAGTCAATCAATGCATGTCAATAGCAGCCACGCCCAGTACTCTAGATCACATAGATTGCAACTGAGTGCAGGCGCGTGTCTTCCAGACTACAGGCTACACTGCAAGCTGGCAAGTGAACTGGAACACACCTAGGCGACTCGGCACTTAGCAAAACGCGGCTATAAGGACACATTACGGGTCTTGTCCGTACGTGCGTGCGTGAGTCCGTCTGTCTGTCTGTACTGGCTTCTGACTCCAAACAAAAATGTAGAAAAACAAAAATTAATGTGATGTTCCCGAGGATAGGAGTAACCAGTGTGCCATTTTTTAGGTCAGAAGATAAGGATAAGGGCCTAAGGCTGTGCAATAAAATGGGCAAACATGCAGCCGCATAATATATCAGTACTGGAAAGTGAGCCAATTTTTTCTAGTTCACTCACAAAAAGTGAGAGTTCAGCTCCACAGCCTCGATCACGCCTACCCACTGTTTTCTGAGTTATGTGCACAGGGCTAAGAGACAGCCCTCTGCCCTTGAAAAGTGCCCTGCATTAAACAAACTCAGCTAAATAAATAATTACCAGGAAGGCCTATTAATTTCCCTGAGTGATGACACAGTACACCTGATGTTACTTTTACAACCTCCTTTGTGATGATACTATTGATTTTTCTTTATGGGCAAATTTCAGAAGTTACTTGACAATGTAAATGTACATGAAAAGCCCTTTCCGAGCCACTGGGACCAATAGGTCACTTTAGGCAGTAATGATATCCACTTTCCTTTGACCTCAGCCAGTCAGCCATACACAGCAGTTAATATTGCAACTTGCAAGACCATTAATACAGGATCAGTAGGGCCCACAGTTTTCCGCGACCGCAGAATTTCGAGCCAAGCCACAGAATTTGCACTTTTCCGCATAATTTTGATATTTCTGCAAGATTTTGCAAAAGTCCAGAAATGACCAGTGGTTAGTACAATTGTTGTAACTCAAGAATGAAAGGCTGCGGTAAGCCACAGCAGTTGGACGACTTTGCAGCAGCGACCCATAGAATTTTGCAAACTAGCCTGCAAAATTTTGCAAAATTTTCCACGGAAAAATGTGGGTACTAAGAATCAGTGCAATGCACAATGTGCCTGTTTACTTCCCAGCTATGGCTGTTACTCACTGCATCTACCACAGAGGGATGGCCAGGCTGAGTTAATCTTGTTAAATGGTTACATACCGAGATGGTTTACTCATCTACAGACAGTCTCCTATGCAAGCTGTGCCAGGCATCACTTAAATTCATTGACTGTACACACCACTAAACTAAGTCATTGGAAAAGGTGGGACATTTCGGACCTAGCATGTACAGATCGGTCCCAGGTCAGAAACGTCTCACATAGGCCTACATCTTCAGACACATTGTACATTTGAAGAACATCTCGAACCATTTATTTTCGGCACCGTGTACTAGCCTATTGTACTAGCCTATTGCATCTTTAATGTTACGACACCTATATTAGTTTAACTATCGATAACTAATGTCCTCACCCAGTCTAAGTATGAATCATTGCCTTCATTTACATATTTAGGTCCTAAGTGTCGGGTGCTTAAACTTGGCACCAAAGTGTCCGGCAAGACCAAAGTGGTGAATGGACACTTCGGACCGCATACGACACTTTGGATCCAACATTTTTGGTGCAAACTCAGACTGTTAGTCCGAAGTGTCCAGTTAATATAAAATGCAGTGTTTGCAGTTACCTGTCCACGTTCTTGCCTGCAAAGTGCAATCAGGCATAAGACCGCAGAACAGCGCACCTGTTAGTGTCCCTAATGTTAAACCTTCTTCTTCTTTGGGATACGTGCCAACTTCAATAGGCTATGTTGAAGGCTCCGGCAATTAGTGAAGGTTTAACATTCCTTGGTGTCCTGGCACTTTCGCATTTCCCCCTGTTGACAAATTCATTCATTCATTCATAATGTCAATGACAACAATCTGCAGCACCTACACGAATCAGAGTCGACCATACCAGGCAGCGTCAGACGAAAACTCGCGAGATGTTTTGCGTTATTTTCTACCACAATATTATTTCTGAGGTTATTTTGCTACGACGCAAACCACGAACGACATCTTTTTCAACGCAAACGACACCTAAGCAACATCAGCAGCTGCGCTGAACTGCTGAAGCGTCGTCGTGGGTGGGCTGCTGCCCGGTCATATTATGGAACGCCAAAGCAGTCGAAATTATACACCAGTTTACTACGACACAGCAGAAATGCGATGTAGTGTAGATCCTTAGAAGATATCAAAAATAGTTAAACCTTCACGAACAGATGTCCGAAATGATTAAAAAATGTGACACCTTTTTTAATTGCTTACTGCTCACCATGACCGTTAGCCATGGCTCAGCCTTCGGTAATCAGTAATGATCAGCGATTATTGGGCTACAACGGTTCAGGTTTGCGCATCACCAAGTTTTGAGTTTTTGATGTTTGTTTACTTTTTGTAGTTGTACGGAAGAAGAGGTTTTTATTAAATTTGACGAAAATGTTGCGGTAGCACAGCATGTGTAAGTATATTTACGTAGTCTGTATTTATTGACTTCTTAAATGTTGTGGTGTTAAGAACAGAGTATTTGAGAAAGCTTGAGAACAGAACAGAACATGTTTCGTTCTTAACTGCTACCAGGCTGGCGTGAAGTTGCTGTTTCTCTAGGGGGCTGCGGGTGGGGTCTTCCAGAAATCGTTACATGAAATGTATGCCTAAACCCGATTCAAACTTAACACAGTTACACTTAACACCTGTTACACATGGGATGAAAATGGGAAACTTTATCTTGCAGACTCTCAGAATGTGTATTCTGCAGAGTCGTGCTTGTTGCGATGGAATTTCGGAGTCAGCGAGGTCGTGGCGGTGCCGACAGTCTCGGGTACAGCAGCAGCAGCTCTCGGAGACATGAGGAGAAACCTGTGCGATCAAAACGACGTACAGCTGATGATGACCGATCATCTTACAGACACAGTCATGCCGACTCACACAGAATTTCATCAGCTGATGGCATGTCGAAGGAATCAGCTGCTGACAGTAGAAGATCTGCTAGTATGAATTTGTTTTCATATGTTTGATAAAACGTGTGGTGTACTAAAAGTACCGGTAGTGTGTATTGATGTTTGGCAACATTAACTTGTTCCGCTTTTACGTGTTTGTCTTTATTAGTCCGCCTGGAAACGATCGTTTTCGGGAGGACTTAAGTTTTATCGCAGATGTTTATTTTAAAAAAATTTCAATCATAGGATCTCTGAGATGCGTCGGTCGATCGGCGCGAAATTTTGCATGGTGGTCAGTACTAGGCCAAAGTTTATAATGCCAGTACAAAATTTCGGGGGCCCTCCCCCCAAAAAATTGTAGGGCCAAATACATGCAAAATTTGGCCTGATTTCGGATCACTTCGAAGTTCAGCGGCAAATATCTCCGGAATGGATGAAGATCTTCAAAATGAGACTAGGAGGTTTTGCACCGTGATTCCTCCCATGTTGGGTGATGAAAGTTGGGTGAACATTGGTCTACTAATCACGGAGATTATGTAGTGAAGTCGTACCCACCTAAATGAACTTTTTTGAAATACCATATTTCGCCCCCAAGGGGTGCTGTGCCCCAAAATTTTCTTACACGTGCCATAAAATGATCAAGTCTTACTAGCGTTCCCCCCTCCAAGGACCTTGGTCCCCTTGCAATTTTTTTAAAAGGGGGGTCCAAAATTGGCCTTAATTGTAGCGAAATTAGCCACTATAACTTTAAAGCCAAATGGAGCAGCCTATTGAAACTTTGCCACGTGATGTAGTGCTAAGTGGGGCTAATAACGTACATATGAATTTTGGGGGGCACTGCCCTCTTAAAATTTGGGATAGTGAAAAACGTCCAAAATTTGGTGCGATTTAGGACAACTTTCAACTTTGAGCGCGAATATCTCTGGAACGGATGGAGATATCGACAAGCGGTAAATGGCGTTATCAACTACCATCCCTCTTGCGTTGAACAAAAGAAATTTGGTGAACTTTGGTCCACTAACGACATCGTTTAGTTGGCTAATGTCTACCTACTCTAATCGACACTGTGCATTCTGCGTATGCTAATGCATTGGAGTTCGGGCCACATGACTGCTACGATAGGCATGTGAGCCCCTAAACAGTCCCCCCAATTGGACTGAAGGTAGGGAGGCACTTAAAATGTCTACTAGGAGAGAGGTCTGGGGAGGGAGCACTATTTTGAGTAACTGAGTAGGCTGCTAGGGGGGCATATGCCACCAGTGCCCCTTTATGGCTTCATCAGTGACCAGTCAGTCATAGATCTGAAGCTAGTCATATGTCTCGAGTTTGTCAGCAATGTGTAATACTGGTATCTGCGTGAAGTTGCATCGGTCATTGTGTAATGGATTGCAGTGGCCATTTCTAACATATAATTGTGCTAATTATGAGCTAATTGTCTCTATGTATAGACTATGAAATGGCATGATTAACATGAGTATAATGCGGATGGTTGTCAGGCAGTGGAAAGGCATTCACGGATGACTCCCGACTGTCTGTGCTCATGAAGCGTGTGCTACGGCCAGATGATGAGCGTGACAGACGACTTCAGTTTGTCAAGCAACTGCACGAGTTCTTTGTCGTTTCCGAAAATTATGGTGTATGCTGCAACTGATTGCATTTATTTGTACTGCAAATACTGTGGCTTTAATTAGCACTTTTTTTTCAGCTCTCGTGTCTATGTTCCCTATTCGAGTACTAACCAGTGGAGATTGATAGATTTGTACTTCAGGTGTCAGATATCTCACAAGAATGATGCATATCTTGTGTAGTCACTAAGCAGAGGTTGCAACTGTAGCCACCCTTAGTCTGGGTGCTGCATTTAGGACAGTTGTTAAGTAAAGGATTACAATCAGCTGACTGTCAAAATTCTGTGCTAGGATTTTCTTTAGTGGCTCTAAGTTATTAGTCTTATGCTTCTGATGGGGAACTTTTTAGATGTCTGTGCATTGTGTCAGTGATTGGCACCAACATTTCGTACTAACAGCTTTTAAAATTTATGGAATATTTGATATTAAATCATTTGTACAGAAGTATTATTCTTCGTGATGTATATAATTACTTTTGTCATCTATATCTTATTGTATTTGTTTTCAGGTTATTCGTAAGTCCAGTGATAGTGTGTTCAGTGCATTGCTAGATGTCCTACATGAGAGAATATCCCATGACATTAAGCACGAAGTGGCCCTGTGCATCGGTGTTTTGGGATATGTTATCAGCACTGGTGTCGAATCAAGCAGGTTCTGGTTTCATTATTTTTTTGTGGAATGCATCAGTTACTTAAAATTTGCATAATTTTCACATTTTTAGTTAGTTGGGTGAAGACCTGCTGCTACATTCAATGCCAGTTAGCAATTAATGAAAGTAATATACCTAGGCCTAGTTTTTGTAGTAGTAGCAGCATAATTTTGGTTTGTAGAAAGGGCTAAAGAATATTCAGCAGCAGACGTTCTTGAAAGAAGCAAATTTTATACAAGAAGTCAAAAAATACACATACACAGGCCCATGCTGTACTTCATTTTAGACCTACAAAATCCTGCACTTAATTATATAACTCTGTTGCATTGTATTGCATTTTATAGGTTAAATTGAGGGCTGATGGACCAAAAAGTGTGAATTGTATGTGTACTGTATATAGTTCTTCTATCATTCTGTGTTTACCAACAGGTCAAAATTTAATAGCATAGAGAGTGCATCGACACATCTTAAAAATAATTAAATCGATGTTTATTATTTTGCAGGTATTTTGAGATGTTGTTCTCAAAAATATTCTCAGAATATAGCAAGGAAGCAAAAGTTTTGCTGCTTTCTGCATTGCTGGAGGTATGCTGTGTGGTTGTGTGGCCTGCTGTTATAGTGATGCCGTCGTTAACCGTCCTCGAAATGACCTATACTGTGTCGGGTGGGACGTTAAACCCTACTCACTCACTCACTCACGCCATCATTAAATTGTTTTATCGTATTGAAGTAGCAGAGTCTAATAATGTCTGATAACTTAGTTTATCTAAATGTTGTTGTACGTTTGACTTCTGGCTGGAATTTGTGGGTTCTGTAGTGATGCGATACAGTGTGGCATAGTGCTGCAGAGTTACGTCAAATAAAGAAATGGCATACTTAGTTTTCCATGATTGGCACATACACTGTGTTCCAAAATTAGCACCCTCCTACAGATAAGTTAGTGTAAAATTGTTAATACCTGACAGATTTTTTTTACAAACTTTGAAATATTCATAGAGACAATCATTCTAAACTAGTCTTTTAAGTTTTTGCTCAAAATGGCCACCGTTGGCCTTGGTGCAAGCTCTTAATCTTAGGTTGGTACATCACAATGATGTTACACTCAACACACACGGTAAGTTGCGGACGTCATAAATAGGTGGGACGTTAAGTAATGTTAAGACAGTGCAGTGTACGATACTTCATTGAAATCCATAAACCGTAAACTGAATTAAGCATGTTTGAAGCAAGAGGGGCTGCTATTTTTGGGACACCGTGTATGTTAAGCTGCATGTGAATTTTTCTTATTGCTAGATATAACTAGTGATAGCAGCATCTATTACAGTTGAACACAAGCTTGCCCCTATTATCTGGTCACTTTGTTATCTATGAAACAGCTTGTTGCAGATTCAGAAATTACCGAAAGCTCACTGCTTTAGCCAAACTTTTAATTTTGAAGGTTTTCTCTGTAGTTATTGTCATGCACTGTTTTGCCTATTGTTACATTTCTGTGGTGTAGACTCGTGTTTTTTATGCATTAGGTAAAGTACAAATGTTTTATGATAGCAGTGATGATGATGGTGTCGATGTACTTTTAGACGTTGAAGTATGATGAAACTGGTGAACATTTGCAGCACTTTATGCCGGTATTTAAAGTCTTCACGCTGTCATGTTTATAGTTCATTACGTGTGTTTGAACATTACACTGTTTACCTACTTTTGGATGTCATCTAAAACATTTTTACTTTTTGTATTACTAGCACATTGGTCGCATTCAAGGTTGTTATAGTTAACATGCTATATAAATTACTTACTTACTTACTTACATATTGTTTGTTTCATGTGAGTTTTGATTGATGATTGATGGATGGCCAGGTTGATGGTTGATACATTTGAGCATTTTTTTGTTGGGTCGCTGCAAAGTTTTATTTCCGTCAGTGTAAAGTACCTGTACAGCATTCCTTATGCAGCGCCATCTAAAATGCTCTTTTCACATGTGTTATTTAATATTTAATTATTTTACTTAATTATAATTATGTAATTTAAATACTTAATGCATAATTTCAAATGTTTTATGCTTTTGGTTTGGTGATCAGAAGAGTGTCAGATCTTCAGAAAGTTTAGATTGAGTCATTTCTAACAGTTTACTTCTTGGGACAAATTTAGCCTTTATAAATAGTGGCCAGATGAAGAAAAATCAATGCACCATTGATTTGTTTGTGACATATGGCGCTATGCAAATGTGTTTCAATTGATTGAATTATAAGAGCAGTATGATCATTGCATACTAGACTGTACAGGGTGTGGCAAAAAAAGGAACCCCCTAAAGTTTTGCACTGTTTTCTCAGCAACTATTTGGCATCTTAATCCGAAATTTTACATGTTTATTTCCTGAAATGTTATACATTCAATTGCTAAGTGAAGTATGATTCTGCTAAAAAATAATGAAGTTATAGATTTTTTAACATGACTGCTTACCGATTTTTTAGCATTAAAAATGTTCAACCTACAACACCAATTTAATAACATCGTTGAAACAACACAGTTAACTAATGATCAGATGCCAGAATTCCATTGTCACTGTGGATGTTTGAAATGTCCACTGCCAGCTTCAAGCTCCAACGCAAGCCTTCAGTCACTTAATTTGAGAAGTCTTTCACAGCCTTGTCGATTGGTTATCATGGCAGGTTGCCTCACATAACCTGAAGCTCTTCCTTGAGTTTGGCGATTGTTTTCGACTTTGTTTACAGCTTGCAGTAAGTCTTCAACATTGCATCCCACGTGTGATAGTCCACTAGGTTCATATTTGGTGAATTCGGAGGCAACTGGTCTTTTGCGATGAAATCTGGACAGTTGGCCCGCAGTTAATTTTGTGCGCTGCACACTGTGTATGCTTCAAGATGAACCCAGTTGACAGCCAGTTATTGCTTTAAAAGAACGATAATTTAGTGATAAACAAAATTACTGTTCATAATGTCACTGTGACATCATCAGCAGTAACATGGCAATCGGTTTTTGGAAAATTAAATAGCATTTTTCGCCTGAACACTCAATGCTGAAAAATCGGTAGGAGTCATGTTAAATAGTTTATTACTTAATCGTTTTCAACAGAATCACATTTCACTTGGCAGTTAGATGTAGAACGTTTTAGTAAATAAATCTGTAAAATTTCAAAATAAAATTTTTTGTTGCACCCTGTATATGCTTACATCTTTGAATAAACTGAAGTGGAAAGAATATCTAATACCTGGCAAGCAATATAAATCTTCAAATTAACAACTGCTGTTATAATTTTTTCGGCATGATATCTAAGCAACAATGGTTGCTGAAAATATTAGCACATTAGTAAATATAGCTTATCACAGGCTGCGCGGTAGCGCCAGCCCTGTTGTAAATGTGATCGGCCATTTCAATGGGAAACTCCAAAATTTGACCCCTCGTATTTCCCAAACCCCTTAATTTTTCCACACCAAAATTTGCACAGATGATTACGTCCAGCATATCTCCGGATGTGCAAAATTTGGTGAAAATCCGTTTACGGGGGGCTTCCCCACGAATAGGTGAAATATAACGCTTTCGTGACTTTTTGTGCCTTCCCTTCCC
>Ga0209367_1009045_pt1 | contig 13565 bp, 9 predicted proteins | sample WorMetLIZISLAND2_FD_187412 | JGI IMG/M metagenome (GOLD analysis project Ga0209367, IMG submission 187412) | Marine gutless worms symbiont microbial communities from Max Planck institute for Marine Microbiology, Germany - Olavius geniculatus... ... | reverse complement strand
GGGACAACCCTGCAGGAGTTAAGCCACGCTGCCCTAGATAGGCAGCGGTGGGCAGCGATAGTAAGAATGGCGTCAGACACCAACGGGCATTGAGCCCACGGTTGTCGATGATGATGATGATGAATCCCGGAATCCAGGATTGGCGAAAACGGCCGGAATCCCGGGATTGCAATCTCTAATCATAACCACTGCCAGTACTCATTTTGCCCACATATGGAAAAATGGCCAAGGTAAGTTGGCCTAGGTGACTTAGTCAAATGCGAAGAACGTACACCCGCAAACGGTCACCCATCTCTGTACTAACCCGGCTCAACGTCAAGTAAATTCGTTGACACAACCAATGACGTTACCATGAGGCTAAGCCACCACCTTATATGATATAGTGTAATGCAAAATACAGTCAATTATCATCTCATTGTCAAAACTTAATAGTCGTTATGGCTATGTCAACTACTACTCTTCCGCCAACATGTGACAAGGCCAAAAGTGCATTCTGGAGCATATTTGACCCCATCATGACCTTGACCTTTTGACCCTAAAATATGAAGCATTAATCCTAGCCCCAAAGTCCCTTAGTGGTGAAAGTTTGATCAAATTCCATCAACAAATACGCAAGATATTGGGCTAACAACGTTCGCTCGGGACTCACGCACGCATGCACGGATGCCTGCATGCATGAACACTCTGGAAACATAATGCCTCCGGCCAATTCACTGGCGGAGGCACAAAAAACTTGGTTTATTCCCACCTGTGCTGTACTTTCGTCGCATGTCCTCAAAATCCGTAAACGCGTCTTTGAGTATCCATATGTAGAGTAGGTTGTCCTGTCCTCCTGTGGCCAGCAACCGACCACACAATGAAAACTTCATGGTCCACACCGCAGACTGCAAACAAAATACAGCTTATTACCAGAACAAATAAACAAACATACAAAATAACTAACTGTTACAAGCCAATTAATATTGCAGATCACATTGCTATTGCTGAGCAACCAATGGCGATTCAGCTGTTTAAAAATATGCTGTTTTTTTCCATGACTCTGATGCAAGTCCAGGTTGAGAACCTCATAATTATCCAGCCGGACTTTGTACTAGCATTTATGGCATAAATGACACGTTTACGTCTCCAGACTGTATCGCAGCAGTGCACATATTGTGAAATTACTAAGATATTTATTGTATAGTCCTGGGAATAAAAGCTGCACACTAAGGGTCAATTGTTCCTGCATAGGGTAACTCGCGGGTGTGCTAACCAAAGGTTAGCATTAACTCCCAGGTTAACCTCATGCACATTGTTCATTCAGCAGGATTTGAAATCCAGCGACCTCAATATGAACAATGCAGTTGACCTGGCTCAGAAGCGTCCACTCTGAAGATTGATGTCTACGTTCGGTGCTACGCACTCTTAGTAGTGCTTGCCAGAAATAATGATGATGATGACATTGTTCTACTCTAAATTCTTACGTGGAACAATGCGCCACGAGTTTACCCAAATAATTTCCCGAGTTAACCTCATGCATAACCGTAAACAGCCACAGCCATAGTTAACTCTAACCGGTGCTTGAAACAATCGACCCTTAATGCAGTTCCAAGGTCAAGTCAGTCTTCTACGCTCAACAGCAACGTGAATTAAATAAGTACCAGGCTGAGCTACTGTGTCAACATGTCCATACAGCAGCTAACCAGCACCATTCAGTAATCATCAAACAAACTGTGCAGACTCTTGCAGTAGCTCTACCATAATTAGAGCACTACGGTATAACAATTACGATCATAAAAAACAAATACACACATGAAAAACTGACCATTTTTTGACTGGTAAGTTCTTGCACAGGAACAAGAAGATCAAAGTCATAAGGACCTTTGTGAGAGTTGGATGCTTTCAACTATGCAACACACAAACAAAACAACTTAATTTAAACACTCAAATTCAAAAATACATATTTTCAATTCCCTTTGATGTTTTTTGATGCTGAAGGAATTTTTAGCATTTACACTTCAAGCCTCCAACAATTTGCCAAAGTCTGCTTTTCACAAGTCGCCTTAGTTGCAGTATCCTAAAAATCAGCAGCTGTAGCTGCACTTATATTTTTACACGCGAAAGCAGCTACTGCTTTCAGTGCGTCTTAGCCATCACAATTCTGTCTGTTTGTCTGTCACAAAAGCGGTGCAAGCTAGAATCACCAAATCTCCACCATCGGCTGCCTGAAAGACTCTAGTTTCAGGAACAGTAAAGCTTTTCCATAAATTCAAAGGGAGTCACCTCGAATGAGGGTGTTAAATGAGAGGGAGTAAGTAAAATTTGCGATTTTTGGCCAATAAGTCGCTGTATCTCAGTAACGGTGTGAAATAGGGCCTAGGTTACTATTAATCACTAATAGAAAGTCGTACACTGGCTCTCGATTGGCGCCGAATTCAATGACCTTGAATGGCCTTGAACGCCAAAATAGGGGGTTCTATTACTTTTTTGGCGATTTCGGGCTGCGACGCAAGTCTATGTCATTCAAAGTGGTGCCACGGAACTATCGTTAACAGTATGCGATCCAGATAGAGAATTTGGTATTTGTATATTAACTTAGCATGAACAGGCCAATTTTCAACTAAACTACTGAACTGAAACTGCTATAGGCTTTCGTGCATCTCGTGAGCATTAGCTCAAATTTCTTGTACTTCTGGAAATCACACATCACAGAAACCATTACAGATATTACATCAGAATAGGTACTAAGCAGTAACTGCAATAATTAAATATATAATATAAAATGCATGAAAGTAAAGTAACATCTAAAAGTTTGTACAGAAAAAAAATAAAAAATGGAAATTGAACCTTAATTTCTCGTCTTCCATCAAGAGAATCATCGTCATCAGATGCAGTTTCTTCACCATGAAACACTGTACAGAACAACATAACCATAACAACTAAGCCAATCCACTGATTAACTCATCGACATGCAAGAACTCAGAAGCTTTAATACTTCATTCCAACTATGTGTGTGCTGGTAACATAGCAGCGTGCACAGTTTAGCGATGAGAAAGTGACTGAGTACCATAGTTTTTTAATGGCACGTCAGCACAAAATAGGCAAATCAGAGCCATAAATGGTTAAAAGCAGTTTAGCGGTGATCATCTGCTATTGTTGATGATGATCATATATTATATAAATGTACAAAACATCAGTTTATACACTTGTCAACGGCAACATTGAAGAACTTACACATCGAAAACAGCAAAAATCAGAAAAGGTGATATTGTCCGCATTACACTCACTGTCTGACAATGTCAGCAAAAAAGTAACACAGAAAGGACTACACTGCAGTATTTTATATTGTTATGATACCACAGATTTTTTATGCCTCTCTGGATGCCTGGGTAGCCATGGAGCGCTGAACTTCTTGACATCGCAACTACTGAGAAGAAACAAAGCTAAGTAAAAAAGGTAAGTAAGAAAGCTATTCTTACCCTCATCAGCAACAGTTTTGATTTTCTGAACCGTTTTGCCTAAAAACTTTTTAATCTTCCTCCTTCACATCACAACCAAACCACACAATACCAGCAATAAACCCAATAATAACAAATAAAAAACAATAAACGGAATGGCACCGGTGTATATGAGCTTCAACGAAATATTGTAAATTACAGTTACGTACAAAACATGCAAACAGTGCTCACACAGATGCAGCCATTTTAACAACACTATTATCTAACTTCATCAGGTCCCGTGATTTGCAGTTTGCCTTCACAGATTTTACAGCCAACTTTTCACAGGGTCCTAACCAACATGCAAAGCACTAAGCTCAGAAAAAGGACTCTCTATCAATTTGACATCAGAAGCTTGTGAAGTCAAGTGTAACAAAGAGAAAATAGCCTTTTCTACATGATATGCCCAAAACAGACAAAAAGTCTCACAAAAGTGGTATAATTCTCAATCCCAGCATACTCTATCGTATGTGATAAAGTACGCACCGCAATGGCAAGTGCAACCGCACTGATTCAAATTTTGTTGACTTTTTGTCACCATTATGCACACTATAAATTCACTTCAATTTACCTACTTACATTTAAGTCAATGTAATAATGTCACATTTTATGTTGATAATAGAAATAAAGGAAACATAGCTTACCTTCTTCTACTTGGTGGCTTATCTGTTCTCGGCACATTCTCAGACAAGTAAGGTTCTTTCATTGCTTCGTTGTCACTCTGATCTGCTCTTGGCACACTGGACTCACTATGCACGACGACACACTAACATCATGTTACGTACACAGTGGCTTGGCTTCTATCTCCCCAAATCTAGAATTGAAATCGGGTGCAACTTCCCCCCAGTTTTGGGATCAGGTTCCCCCAATTTCTGACTCCCCCTCTATTTTGGGCTTCTTCCCCCTCTAGAAAGAAAGTTTTGTTAAGGATGCAAATTGAAAAATTGAGGAAAAGTAAAAAATAGGGGGGAAATTTTGTTAGCGGTGTATTTTGCTCAGTGAAAATAGGGGGAAAGCTTTGATCTGCATCCTGATTAAAACTTCCCCCACCTATTTTTCACTGGGCACAAGCTGCACCCACTGGGTATAGGGATAGAAGCCAATGAATGTACATACAACTGAAAGAAACATTATTTCTAAACTTTATTTCAATTTCACACAAGACAACTTAACTGCTTGATTGTAACTGTCTTATGCCATGGCTACAAGCCCCAATTTCCTTGTCTGAGGTGTTGTCTGACGCCACAAGCAGTCTGAGGTTTGGAAACCTTGAAATTGGACAAAATGTGCATGCTCATTCTTTCCAATATATTCAGATAAGGATTTTTTTGCCTGTCAACTAAAAGATGCCCATCAGAACCTTTAACGAAAGAACCAGATGCATCATCCGACAACGTCATCCTTTGTGTCCAATTTCTTCAGCCCAGAAGCTTGGGCAACACCTTGTATGGGGAAATTGGTGTGCAGACATGGCTTTACAGGGTGACACACAAATTATGCTACATACATCTTTTATGCAGATCAAGCAATAAGACAGTTTCCAAGATAATTAGCTTCAATCACTGCAAAAACCGGTATTAAAAATGTACCAATTATATACCAATTCCTTGATCAACGTATAACATGGAAGTTCCACTTTTTTGTGTGCCAGTTGGTACAGAAATTCCAAGTGATGCAATAAAATTAAGCAGCAAAAGCAATCCAACAAGTAAGTCATTAAATCATTATATTCTCAAAATACAGTCTTCTACAACTGCTACAACAGTAGATGCAACAGTGATTAAGACACAATATGTGGCCTACAACAAAAATTATTACACGCAAGACTGTCAAAACCATTATTTGGTGCGTTAGCCATTGCAAAACATCTCCAAACATAATGTGGACAACATTTTCTGCATTCTTTACCAACGTATTACAGATTATCAGCGCACCAACAATCAATAACGTTTGTAAAAAAACCTTTAAAATGTGTAAATACAGTCATCATTGTCAATGATGTCATTATCATCAGTACAATTACAGCAGCTAAACTGGGAAAAAGGAAAATGTTAACAAACAAACCTCTGATATTCCTTCGTTCGCCGCATAATATGTAAAGACAACGGGTTGACGCACTTCGGGATTTTTTCCTCGGCTGAGCTCAACGGAACAGTTTCACCAGTATCCAGATTCACTACGTAGACTTTCTCAAGTATTTCCTGCATAAACAATCACGATCAATCAATCAAGTACAACACATTACGCAGCACCACATGTCTTGAATGAAACAACAGTGGCCAATGACAGCTTGAAAACTGCCATTTAACACAGAACAACATCTTACATAAAGCCAATTCTTACATAAAGTAAAAACAAAAGAGAGAACCACAGCATTGGCTGAGCTGACTAAAAATTTATTCCATTCCCAGTATTAACTCAAAATCGGTAACTTGTTTGCTCCACTAAAATTCAATTCCAAGTTCTACATACAAATTCCGAGAATATAGAAAAATACAATACAGTGATCACTGACAATGCACGGAACTAATACTGATACTGGTTTAACAAATAAACTAATAAATGCTTATTACACTTGATTTAAAAGGCGTGAGTGCTAAACGTTAACATTCATGTTTGATAATCTATGCAACTAGTTTTTATTACAATAATTCAGTCAAAACTGTTCAATAAATTCGAAATTTAAAAAAATACCTTGTACCTTAATGAAAACAACCTCAACAAGAATATGCTAAAGTATCATCAGTTCTGCAATTAACTATGTTCAAGTTTTTAGCACACAATTCAGACCAACATGTCTAACAAACTCAAAATGTAAAAATTATTCCAATGAAACCAAACCAACTCCTAGCAAAATATTTTTACAAAGTCATGAGTTCCAGAAACGCACCAGAGCTGGCCGCCTTGACATGGTGGTGGGGTTTAGTGGTTCGAAGACCTAAAAGATTTTTAAAAGCCGTAAGAAAAAAGCCAACAAAGTGCCGACCAGAAACGCTACATGTTACCAGTGCTCATATACTGCTTAATCTTCGACTTTCACACTGACTTCATCTTCACAATCATCTACGGCTTCACAGCCATTCACAGCTTTTTAGCCATTTCTTATAACTTTATGGTTACATTCGAGGATATACGCATTTGGCCAAACTGATTAGGGATGCTAAATTCATTTTTTTCCAAATTCAAATTTTGACCACTAAAATTCGGATTAAATTTGAACTTCGTTTATATATTTGTGGAGAAGCTTAATCAATTCGCATTTGATGTCTGAATTGTGGGACAAGATGAAGGTCATAGCACGCACACCACATGCCGGGAAGGAGTCTATCAACAGTGCAATCAGCCAGGACGTCAAGCCACGTCGCGCTCTATTGCCATCGATTGATGTCTGCTCTGTGTCTGGGCCACCAAGATTTGTCACTTTGATAGTTTGCATCAGTATACAACATGCGCCAGGGGCGCAGTGCAAGACGGAGACTAATTGAACGCTGTGGCGGTATGCAGGGAGGGGAGGGAAGAGGAGGGGTAAGCAAACATGCGACAAGCGTCGCTTGAATTGACGGCCGGCAGAAAACAAATAAATGATCACACAGCGCACGGCTGAAGTAACAGTGCTCCACTTTCAAGGCAAAACTGTCTGCGTCTAATTAGTGATGCTTGGATTCGAATATCGAAGGGCTGAAAACAAATACAAATTCAAACTTGAAATTCGAAGTTCGCAAATTCGAACTTCGTTTAACAACCCTAAAACTGATACAGCCTCATTGATGGACAGATGTAACAGGCTGCCCATCCAGGAGGAAGGAAAGGATCAGCTCCAGAAGAAAAAAGTAAACGACAATATATTACGTCGTCGGTGAGATAGCGACTGCCAGAATCAGATCGCGGCCGTCTCATGCTCAGTGGAAAGCTGTAGGCTTCGTCAACTGCAGTGTCATCAGTAGGGTCATGCTGCAGAGGCACCAGGAACTGCAGAGAGTCGTGACTAGTGGCCTTCACCAAGCCTCTCCGGCATTTAGTCAATGCCTCTTCATCAACTTGATCCAGATTACATGGTATGGGTGAAACAGATTCCTCCACAGACTCCTAGCAACATGCAATGCATGCATAGCTCACGACTAACCGATAAGCTCCAGAAAAAGTAGAAAAAGTACCAAAATACGAAGTGGCCCACCCTTGACCGAAAAATGAACACTGGCATACTGGTTAACATTCACACCTGGAAAACATTCACACCAATTTTGATCTTTCTGTGGCTGATCATTTTTTAGTTATGAGCCTGCACAAAACAGACAAGCAGAGAGACAGGCTAGACCCATAATGTGGCCGATTAGGACACCTGCAAATGTGCATGTAACTACTTAGCCAAACTCTAAGACAGCAAAGTTCCATTGCAAATGACCTAACATTGAAAATCCCAAATCACACTCACAGTACAAGAACTAGCATTGGTGATTTAGACCAGTGACAAGCTCAGACTAGAAGGCGCTCATGAGAGCGCATATCTCCACCAAGTGAAGTAATTTAAACATTACTACTACTACTAGGGCTACAACTACTAGGGGCCAACAACTATACCCTACAACAAGGAAAGAGGAAAGAGAAGGAAGAGCCGCTTTGCTGCAAAGGGAGGGAAAAGTAATAGCTGGCGTTGCTGCTTGTGCTGTTGGTGCAATGACGTCATTGCTATTATGAGTCATCATGTACACACACACAAACACACACACACGGAACAACAAACAAAATGACCAATCTCTTAATCTCCTCCAATGTTCACTACGTTCACCTTGGGAGAGATAATAAGCAACGCAATTAGATAACACAGTACAACACTAACAGCAGTGTAAGAGATGATCTTAGTTAGTCTAATAATGAAGAAAAAACATATAAATAGTGCATAAAACTGCAGAACTTCTCAGAAAAGCCACTTCTCAAGAGCAAACTCATTGTTATGGAGAAAATTTCACATCATATTGCAAAAGCACACAATTACAGGTTCCACAACAGACTGCTGGTTTTGCCAAATAAACTATTTGCCTACATAACAGCAAGTGATCAGATCTGGTCAAACCTGGTCAGTAGAAACCAGTCGATTGCCACGGGTTGCACTTCCAATGTCCAATGCACCAGGCTCTGAGCCACCACTCAGTGACACAGGATTGTAAACACTTGGCATCACATCTGCTGCGGGTGAAACGTCGTCTACCGGAAGACCTTGTGGCTCAAGCTGCACCGTAGGCTTTTGAGCTTCACACTGTACACAGAACAACACAGTGAGTGAGCAAGTGAGCAAACAGTTTCTTCAAGGTTAAGAAAAAGTTGAGAATAAACTTATAAAGGCGGTGTAACTTTGGAAACAGATGAAAAGTTGAAACCCATCGCACAGGTATAGATGTCAGCTACCATTATGGGATTACACAATGTTAGCTGCCACCCGACACAGATAAAAGCGCCCCCTGCCTAAACTCCAGCCAGAGAAGTTGGTACTCGATTTACCTACCCCAAAAAGGATAAAAAGCTGACTTGTTGGTTGCATGTGTAGATGGTTTATCTGCCTACAGACAGTCACCCATCCAGGTAGTAATCACATGATAGCGAACCAGCTGGGAGTCAAACTGGGATCTCGAATACTGAATAACTCTACCAAGCCACCTAGTGACACACCAGGGTTGATAAAAATCACGATTTTTTAAAAATAAAAATCGAAGAGATCGATTTTAAGGTTTTAAACCAATGTTTAAAAATTCTTTTTATTTTTTTGTTAAATTTTTACACCAACCGATGTCATCTGTGATAACCAATGTGTTACCTTCATCTGTTAGTTTGTGGATGACAGTAATTGGCATTGATTAGAGTTTCTTTTTTTAAAATTACATGTGTTATTTTTTATAGCAGCCTGGCAAAGAACTATTTACAAAAAAAATTAACCTTGTGATGCACTCTAATGTCTTTGAATATTTATGGGGATGCAATTTGTCAGATTTCTTAAGGCAAATAGTAGACATTTTGATGAAGGCCGTAACATTTCTAATACCTGTAAGCATGGTGACTGCTGAAAGTAACTACCAAAACAACATGAGCAATTAACAAGAGTCAAGGCCAAGTAATTGTTGATGTTAACTTTGGTAAAGTGTATCAGGCTAAGCTAACTTACCAGCTCAGATATAAACAAATATTAATGTAGTCAGCAAAATAAATTGAGTTAGCAAGCACTACAGTGCACTAAATGCCAATAATAGACTGCAAACTGAGAACAGCCATCACATTTACATAAAAATTTGTAGTTTTATATTCAGTGATTTAAATCGTGATTTTTATTGTTAATTTAAATCATGATATAAATTGATTTAAGTCACAAATTGTATCAACCCTGCGACACACTAGCACAGACTGTAGGAAGCTAAAGCTCACAACAGTCAAAAAATTTTAAAAATAAAGGATTAATTAATCATTAATTTTGAGTAAAAATGTGGCAATAACAAGTTCATTTCAGCATCACACAAAGAAACATTATGTGTTATAACGCATGTTTGTGTCCAAAATATTACCAGTGGTCATGAAGGATGCGTAAGCTCTCAAACCTCAGCAGCAGTAGCGGCAGCAACATTGGCCAGTAATGGCGAAGGAGTTTTGGCTTTCCTGCGGCGCGGCGGTGCAACCGGCGGCACGGGCGCGGCTTGTCGAGGCAAAGAGCCACCGGACTTGGTGCTCTGAACAATGTCGGGCTGCTGGGTGTCATCGGCGTAGCCGTCAATCATGGTAAGCTCCTCATCGTTGCTACACAGAACGACGATACGAGGGATCGACCAGCCGTTGGCATCAACTTTTACCACATCCTCTGCCTCGTTTGATCGCATCGACGCCCGCCGGCCTGGTTCAGCGTCAAGCAGTAAGTCAATGTTAGGTGCAGAGCTGCATGGTTTTATCGCTGCCATCGTGTCAGCATCCAGACCGATGCAATCCAGCCTGCTGGAGTGCATCAGAGAGGCCGGAGCTGTTTTGCCTGCCATCAGCTGCCGCATTACTTCCTCACACCGACGATGTTCCACGTCCATAGCAGCAGTCTGCTCACACACCAACAAATATGATCTATAGTCTTCACATTAGAAACGATGCTGAAAACAAGCCACAAATGTATACAGTACACCAAGTGTCACATCACATAATACACCGTGCTAACCACCACAAGACACAGGTAGATGTGCTCAACCTTAACCCCTGTGGCTTAGGGTCGGTTTCTGGATCTTAACTGGCCAATCAAGTTAGTGTTAACTGACAGATTTGCATAACTCCTGTTTCCCGTTGCGCTAACCAACGGTCACAATGGCCGAAAATTTAACTGGCCAGTTAGCTAACCGTCGATCGTAGATATCGTATTTAACGCAACTTTTGTACCATTTTGCAAGCAGTTAATTGAAGAATGTGATACTATAAAATGATTTTACCGTATAGCAGTGTCTTAAAAATGCTCAAGGAGACGTTTGCTGCTACAAATTTCACAACAAAATCCATTCATGAATGGACAAAACGGCCATTCGCAATCGGTTGGCTGGCTCGTGGGCTGGCTGACATGCGTTTGCGCTCATTAATATTCATGACGCCCGCCTGTGCTAGGCAGAAGTGATAGCGCCATGCACTTCGTTGCTAAGCAACAATAGTTTACCATTCAACCCAACGGCCAGTCAAGGTTTTGTTCAGAAACGCACACAAACTTAACTAGCGAGTTACAATTAACAGATGGTTTACTAACTAATCAGTTAACTAAAAGATTCAGAAACCGGCCCTTAGTGGTGTAACGGTAGCATGCCAAACTTGTAACCCCCGAGGTTGCAAGTTCGACTCCCACCCAGTGCACTGCCAGGTAACAACCTTGGGCAAGTTGTTCACGCATGCCTCTGTTCACCATCAGTATAACTTGGTAGCGGTCAAAGGGTGGTGACGCTCTGCGGCTGGGAAGATAACAGTAGGTTTGGCGGCACACTGGCCATGCGTCACGGACTCAGTGGTCTATCCATTGGCTGAACGGCCATAGAAGGGTGTTGTGTATAAATATGCTTTATTATTATTATTGTTATTATTATTATTTATTAACCCCAGCCAGAGAATTCGGTACTGGATTTACCTACCACAAACGAATGAAAAGCTGAGTTGTTAGTTACGTTGTAACCTTACACCCATCCAAGTAGTAGTCACTTGATAGCAACTCAGCCGTGAGTCAAACTGGGATCTCAATTTCAGCTTCTGTTTAACCAGAACATTTTTTCTAAAGTCACTACAGGGTTCGACTAACTGGAAGTTGTTGGTGTTGAAGCCCAACTTTTTGTGCCCAAATGACAGCACCACCGAAGCACAGAATAGACACAACATGCAATGTCAGTTACTAATAAGAATGGGACCAGGGTGCCTCAAATAAACTAGGGTTGACTGACTGACTGATTAATTAAATAATGAACAGCAAAATATGCTGAGAAAAATATGGTGAACATTAGCAATGTCACACTCAAAAATTAGCAGACAGTTCTGATGAATCACATCTCTAATTACTTACATTTGGCAGTAAATGAATATGATAATCAACTGCATACATTAGAAATATCACAGGCTATCACTAACCCATATACTTCACCTGTTTGCAGACTCCATTACTTGCCAGTGCATTGTCCTCAACGATGTCATTCCTGTCACACAGCAAATGTCTCATTAACATAATTAACGCCTGTTGAGTGTTCACTCACTCTCAATCTTTCACTGGTACACACTGCACCAACCCACAAAGGGATGGCCAGGCTGAGTTGATTTGGATAATGATTAAACACAGACATGGTTAATGATTCACCTGTTAGCAGAAGTTCAACGAATGCAAATCGGGGTGCCGGTCAAAAACAGGATACCCTAATTTGAGCAATATGCCGTACCTCAGCAAACTCACAATGACGTTTCTTAGTTGTTTTTCATGTTTTTATGTAAACATTTCAGGTAAGGGTTAGGATCAGGTTTGAGGTTAGGGTTAAGTCAATCTTGTTTATTTGCACAACCATAATTAAAAATTTGAACAGAAAATGGCTGTCCTGTAGTATATCAGCATTGTGTTGCAATTTTTTAATAAAGTACTGAAGGTTTATGAAGTCAATAAATTTCAAAATAACTGCATGGTTCACCATTAAAACAACAAACCTGAATGTAAGTTTCATTATGAGTCTGCTGAGGTATGTTATATTGCTCAAATCAGGGTATCCTATTTTGGACTGGCACCCAAATCATTTATTGTATCATTTGGATATTAGTGTGGAGGAACTCCACCAATCAAGACCAACATGTCATCACTCAGCCCAAACCAACATGGTAGTTCACAAAGATGTATAATCAAATCAAATCAAAATAGCAGCAAATACTGTTAAAGGAATGGAAGGTCAGAAGAAATCTGACGTCTTACACCCATCCCTAACAATTTACGTGCTATACATACAATTTATAAAATCAAGTTCGTTAATCTATTTTTAAAGACATACAGTGATGGTGCCAAGACAATATCACTATCTAAACTGGACCAAACAACAATACTTCGATTAGCAAAGCTAAACGCACGGCTGTTAACACGGCTAGCCTGTTTCATCAGCTTGAGTGGATGACCACGGGTAATGGAAGAGCCAAAAGTAAACTAGAAATTTGGGGCAAAGCCCAACGTGAGTCCGCCCGGCGCCCTAAGTCCGATTGGGGGAAATTAGAGGGGGGGAATTTCCCCGGCATCAAAGTCACATGGCCCGAACTCAAATGCATTGGCATACGCCGAACGCGCTTCGTCAACCTAGGGTAGGTCAACATTAGCGCTTATAACTTGGTTCGTAGTGGACAGAATTTCACAAAATTTTCTTTGTTCGATGCAGAAAGGATCGATCTCGTCAACGCCATTTAGACTATGTCGTTATCTTCATCGGTTCCAGAGATATTTGCGCTCAAACTCAAAAGTTGTCGTAAATCGCACCGATTTTTGAACGTTTTTTGCCCTCCCAAATTTTAAGGGGGGCGGTGCCCCCAAAATTTGTGCTTGCGTTAACACCCCAATATAGAGACACGTCAAGTGCCAAAGTT
>Ga0209367_1009044_pt1 | contig 13566 bp, 5 predicted proteins | sample WorMetLIZISLAND2_FD_187412 | JGI IMG/M metagenome (GOLD analysis project Ga0209367, IMG submission 187412) | Marine gutless worms symbiont microbial communities from Max Planck institute for Marine Microbiology, Germany - Olavius geniculatus... ... | reverse complement strand
CTTCCCATTTTGAGCGCGAACATCTCCGGAACGGATAGAGATATCCAAAACCGAAAAACTATTTGACCGATAGCGTTTCCTCCCGCGTTTGGCGAAAAAAGTTCGGTGAACTTTCGTCCACTAATTACGGAGATTTAGAGGTGCAATTATACCCCGAAAATCAAATTTTTGAAAACACCATATTATTTTGGCCCCCTAGGAGGTGCTGTGCCCCGAAATTTTTACACGCGCTATAGAATGTCCAAGTCTTGCTAACCTACACCCCACTGGGGATGGGGACTCCCCCAACAATTTTTTTGAAAAGGGGTCAAAAATTGGCTTATAATTTAGCGTATTAGCGCCTATAATTTCGGGGTTAGGGGGAGTAACCCCATGAAACTTTGCCACGTGACAGGCCATAAGGGGAACATTATGACTTATATACAACATTTGGCGGGCACCGCCCTCTTAAAATTTGGGAAGACAAAAAACGTCTAAAATTCGGCGCGATTAAGGACAACTTTCGAGTTTGACCGCAAATATATCTGGAGCGGATCGACATATCGAAAATCGATAACAAACTTGATTGACTGCCATCCCTCCGGCGTTGAACCAAAAAATTTTGTGAACTTTGGTCCACTAACAAACAAATTGCAGGCGCGGATGTTGACACACCCTAAGTCGACAATGCGCGTTCCGCGTATGCTGCTGCATTTGACTTCGGGCCACGTGACTTTGCTACCAGGTAAATTTCACCCCCCCCTGAATTAACCCCCTATCGAATTTACGGCGCCGGGCGGCTTTACGTTGGGCTCTGTCCCATATTTCTAGTTATTGTCAGTTTCTTGTATTTGTGTATCGCATCGCTGTTGGTTGGGCACCCAAGATCATGCGTCCAACTTCTGCATGTAGATGCCCCTATGCGACTGAAAAATTCCGAAAAAAATTCAGTTAAACGAAAAATAGAAGGCAAACGATTGCAGAGAAACATATTGTTGTTTGGATGGAAATAATATTTACCATCAAAAGTTCTATAACTAATAGGTTCAGTTGACGTCGTAATCTGGCAGTTTTTTTGTCAATCTTTGTTATTGTGTTGAATTTTGCTTTTTAAAATGACGCACTTGGGTTTATATGTTTGAGCGACGGCGGGGCCCCCAGACGTCGCGGTGCCCTGGGTAAACTTTCCCCATTCTCCCCCTCGCGACCTGCTTGGCGTTATTCTAAATTATGTGTAATTTTCTATATTTTTGCTTGTGACGTGTTTTTAACAACCTGAGACCGGTGGTGATTTTGATTTGATTTTGACCTTTCTGGCCAAATGTCAATCGACGTTTATCACTTCGACCTGGCGCTCTCTGTATAGTAATATACACCGTGTCTCAGAAAAAAATAGTCAAAATTTTTTGGTCATAACTTTGTCAAATTTTTACCAAGTTTAATAATTTTTGGCAAGTTGATGGCTAAGACGACGAAATTACGTAAGGTGCACTCATTTTTTACCTCATCTAATCTATGTCAATGCACTACCATGTGAAACATAGATGGTCCAAATTGTTGCATAATGTTGAGTTTTGTCTGAAGTAAACGTTGTAACAAGTTAATTAAACACAAAATACATTAAAATGTGAATTATTTAACAGATATTTAAGTTTGTATAACAACTTGCTTGCAAATTAGAATTTTTGCCAAAATGTGCTTTGCATACAAATATGCAATGGCTTAGATGCAACGCCAATGTCTGATAGCAAATCAACGATCCACTGATCAAATACATTCACTCATCGATTAGACGTGTTTTAAGCTCATTAGCCAGCAATTTTGTTGTCTGCTGTTTTCAGCATAAAATATTTAATGCCTCAAAAATATAAAACCACGTCGCACCCTCGGTCGAATCGATGGTGCTAAGATGAGCCATCTGATACAAATAATCTCCGTGTAATGTAACAATATGGAGCATCTGTGTTTCACACGGTAGTGCGTTGACATAAATTAGGTGAGGTGGTGAGTGCACCGTACATAATAGCTATATCGTCTTGGCCATCTTTATGCCAAAAATTATTAAAGTTGGTAAAAATTTGACAAAGTTATGCCAAAAACAATTTTGACTGTTTTTTGAGACACGGTGTACACGTTGTTTCATAAAAGGACCTTTTTCTTTTTTCATAATTTACTCGAATGATAATCAATTTACACAAAATGTTTATTAGTTGTAGCTGAAAAAATTTTTATTCAAATATTTTAACAAAATATGGCTGTTGGTTAAATATTTTTTGCTAGTCGGACGTAATTCTGAAAAATCGGTAGGCGGTCATGTTAAAAAGTCTATAACTTAGTCGTTTTTCAACAGAATCACACTTTGCTTGGCACTTAGATGCAAAAAATTTCATTAAATAAAGCTGCAGAATTTCAAACTAAAATTTTAAACAACTGCTGAGAAAACAGCGAAAAACTTCAGGGGCTACTTTTTGCCGCACCCTGTATATTTTTTGTGGCGTTGTAATGTTTAATCTGTTTGAAACACTTTGTAACGTGTTTGTAATTTTGTATATTTACTTTGTACTATTAAACATTTTCTAGGACTCTCATTCGTGACTTTGTCGGACACAATAAATAAATACAAGCCTAATTAACTGTAAAAATAGATTAAACGACATATAACACAACCACATTTTACTGCATTCGCAGTCAATTAATCAATCAATTTGGGACGACATGTTAGCGATGTCAGCACCATTTCCGCAAAAACGAATTAATCAGTGATCTGAAACTTTCGCCTCTATTGATGTAAACTAGAGATTTGAGCTATTGCTCGTAAGACGCTATAGACGCAGATTATCATTGTTTTGGTCTATTTCCAGTTATTTCGACCAAAATTCACTCGCTAAATGTGCATCGCAACATGAACGCAAAAAATTTAATAAAAATGTCATTTTTACATTCTGAGATTGTTTAAGATTATCGATGTTGGTACTTCCGGAAAGGATGTTAGCAGTGCTTGTTATGATAAGCAGTAAGTCTGCGCCTATCTGCAACCGTTTTCATGCTAGATTAGTCGACAGTGGGATAAATATACGTCTGATGATAAATATTCTATGTGCAGGTTGTCTTAATCTATCTCCAGCTATTTCGGTGCAATAAATCACTTTCGAAATGTGCGAAGGTTTTTTCGACGATATGCGCTATAAAAATCTACGTTTTATTTATTCTCTTTTGTTACTTACTTAGAGTTATCGACCCCTCAAGCCACTCCGCTCCAGACCCAACGGTTAAAATCAGTAGCGTCGTGGGTTAAAAAGTTGTTCGAGAAGTGCGGAGGGGGACAGGACATGACGCAGCGATTTTTAGACAGACGGCTGCAACAAATTTCCGACAGAGGAGACAATAAATGCGCGCAATTTGATGCTTAAAATTTTATTTTGGCCCGTAAATTTTTGCAAAATAAAAAGTTTTCAGCCCTACATTTTTGTACTTTTGAAAGGAAAATTTCAAACAAACCAAAATTCATGGCCTTTCATCCCCCCCCTGGCCAAGACGCCACTGGCAAAGATAGCAGTATAAATGCAACTGGCACAAATGTAGAGCCAGCTATATAGACACAGTCAAGTGTTGTAGTCGGATCATCAGTTCTGGAAGATGAGGAATCCCGAGAATGTCGTGTACATGTAACCGTGCAGAAAAGATGCTCGACTCAGGAGCATCAGCCAGACTTGTTCAATATGTCAGCACTGAATATCTATAAGGCCTAAAATTCACTCATACATCGTGACGTCATACGTCGTTATTTAACAACTGCAAAGCCAAATGTTTTTCCATCATCATCATCATCGTCAGCAGCAGCAGCAGCAGCCAGATTTGTTCACCTTGCTCAAGGCTAAGCACGGCGACATTAGTCGACGTCGACCATTGAGGAATGATGAAGTTTATGACGATATTGATATTAATGATGATACAATATTGACAGTGATGACAATGACGATGTTTGAACATTGAGGAATGCTTTCCGCCCAAACCGTCGCCACCATCGCTCCATTTCGCACGATCATCACCGCCGCCTAAAGGCGCGTACACCGCGACGTAACTGAACTGAACCGAACTAAACTGCATTGACATGGTTTAGTTATTTGACGAACTGACCAGTAGACAATAAGCAAATTAATGCATACAGTAGGCACTGTCTAACGGCGTCGGTGGTCTACGTAACTACGCTCACGTACGCGCCAACTAATGACCAATGGGCTTGCTCTGCTTGCCAATTGGTCGGTTCAGTTACGTCGCTATTAAACCATAACCAAGCATAACAGACAACATCTGCCGATATTCAACGCAGGTAAAATTAACTAATAAAAATTAACAAATAGATGCCATAAAACGAACAAAACGAAAAAACGTTAGAGATTTTCATTTATACGACCCTGTGACGTCCTTGAGCGGAAATGACCACGTTGAATTGGTAAGTGCCGTTGACTGGAGCCGTGAAGCGACCTGTCAGCATCATCACCATTATAATCATCTTTTTATTTGCTTTTTATATTACTTCAGACTTAATACCAGAAAGTAAACAATGCGAAAGATAGAAACAAGTGAAGCGACCTGTCTCAAGATCGTAGGCGATGCCCACATTAGTGACAACGCGGTCAAAAATGACAGGGGTCGGTGCCTGGCTTTTGATTGGACCAACGTTGTCCGACAGACCGACGAAGAACGCTACACGCCTCTCAGCCGGAGCCGACATTCCTACATCAATTCGTAATTATCAATATTTGTATTAATAATAGGCCTAGATAACAAAAATAAACAAACGTCGCTTTTGTGTGACGCATGTAGTAGCTTATCTCAAACCAACGCAAAAACAGATTTTAACATAAAAACGGCAGCTCAATGTCATTTGTAGTCACGTATTTCAGGGTCACTGGAAAGCCCATGGATTAAGTACTTCCTGTTGCGAGTGTTGCCGAACACAAATAATGACTGGCGTCGAGGTCATCATTGAAAATTGTTGACCCGAACTTCGCAAAATGGTGCCCGAGATCGACATTTTACAAACTGAAGGGAAAATTTTTTAATGATAATCGACACGCCAGTCACTATTTGTTTTGTTATACCTCAAAACCAAACAATTCGACGTGGCCCAACTTATGTGATCACAATACATCAAAGACATACAAGACATGACGGACAGACAGAGAGACGGACGAACATACGCTGGTATCACCCGTACATGCTATGTATGCATAGTGCGGGTAAAAACTAAAAATCAAAATCGAATTGCCCTTTTCTCACTTCACTTTCGTAATGTTTTTTCAGTGGGATAGAACTTAGTAATATTCCGTTATTATTCGCCGAATAATAACGGAATATTACTAAGTTCTATCCCACGGAAAAGCTACATATAGGGCCTATGTGGACGGTTTTGAATTCGCAATAATATGACTGACTCTGACAATAGCCATTGATGTTATCAAAGACTTTGCGTTTAAGGCCAAGGCCAAGGACACTACTCTTTGTCCTCGAGGCGCTTCGAAAACGAGGACAAAAGTCCTCGAAGACACAGCAATGACAACAGCGACTGACAGCTGACTCACCTGGTCGTCCTGGAATGCCGGGAAGTCCGTCTACGCCCGGTCTGCCCGGCTGTCCAGGAGGTCCTCTTGGCCTCACCCGGCCGGAGGTCCTCTTGGGCCACGGATTGGTAGCTTCATCGACGTGGGTGGCACGTTTTTATCGGTCTCAGTCCTGCACGCCACCTCAATGTCACACGATCCCTCTCCGTCGTAGTTGTAGTCGTCGTCTGGTTGTGTGACGTCGTTGTTCGTCTCCCAGTATCGCTGCCTGTCTCTGTTATTGTACGTTCCTCCGTACCCGTAGTACGCTGGCTTCTGCTGGTTGTTCCTCTGCCTGGAGCTGCTGCGCGCACCTGCTGCTGATGACGTCAGTGGCGTGACGTAGACCAGCGTTAGAATGACGATGATGATAATGACAGTTGGAAGTCTAGCTTCGCACCGAGGCCTCATCGTTCTTTCGCTGCGTTCGCTGCTTTTGGTGCTATAATGATGCACAATCTCAATTCACACAATACACAACAGACAAGCTTCTAAGTTCGCTTTTCAGTTCCCGTTATATTCGCTGGGCCTACATTTGTTATGATTTGCAAAAAACTAACACAGAACTAAAATTAAACAAGAAAAACAAAACCTCAAACTAATACTCCGTTTACACGATGAAGCAAACATGAAACAAAAACATTAAGCACACAGAGAGGAAAATTAGAGCCCTCGTCGTGCACGTGTATTTTGAATACGTTTGCTTTATTTATGATTGTTTAGTGTATGCTTCCTTGTGTAAACGGGGTATAAAGCACTTTGTAATGTCTACAGAAATCTGCGATAAACGTAGAATAGAGCAGCATGTTAATCACATTAGGCCTATACGTCGCCGACGTCGAGAAAGCGATGCTCGATCTCGTTACGGACGACAATATGCTAAGCGCGTTTCAGCTATGGTAGAGGCGTCTGTCCGTCTGTGTCCGTCCGTATGATCGTCCGTCTGTCCGTCAAACTCTGCAACTGTATCAAAACGGTGTAAGCTACCATCACGCCGCGAAATTTTTGACGAAATTCAAAAGAGGTCACCCAGATCAAGAGCGCTAAATGAGGAAAAGTACGAATAATTGGCGGTTTTGAGCCAATAAGTCTTTTTATCCCAGAAATGGTGCGAAGGCCAAGGTTACTACGAATCACTAATAAAAAGTCCCATATAAACCATTTCGATTGACACCAAAATCAACGACCTTAAACGACTCTGCACTACTAAAACAGGGCGTTTTATTGATTGTTGTTTTGCAAATTAAAGAAAAAGATGTTTTTGCTGTAATTACCTTGCACGATATGAGGTTCGGCCTCGAGATCGAGACACGTCAAAATGTCGGAGTCAAGGGCTGGTCGATTGCGCTTCACTGCATTACACGTAGGCCTATCATTTGCTATTCACGATTATATCACCACTGCTTTCATCACGTTGGCGACACAATGTCATAATGACATGCAGTGATTTGACTTTGACTTGACCGACAGCCTTACTTCGATTAACCCTTTACGCTTCGTGGAAGAAAATAGTCCAAATAATTAATTTTGTCAACATAGGCTAAATGTAGCCTACACCGTGTCACAAAAAACGTGCCACTTTTATTTTCTTGCACAACGTCGTGAAACATTGGCCATTTTAAAATAATTTTTGGCATGCAACAACACGAAAAAACTTGACATTAACGACTAGAGTTTTGTTCACCTCAATTTAATAGCCTACTGTTGCTACACTACCTTGTGAAATGCAAAAGTCGTACGTAGTTTTGCCGTTTAGGACGATGAATGATTTACACTGTCGCGACTCACGAACAAATCAGACAAGGTTATTGTTTTTCCGCTACGTTTGAAAGGGTTAGTGACCTTGCTATAGTCACGTCATGTGATCACAGCGAATTCAGCGACAGTCGATATTCTATAACCCTAAACCGTGAAACGGAAGGAAATATGGCGCATGCCGTTTCTTCCGGATCCGGTGCATGGCATTATATCTAGGCGACACGCTGATGAATTGATTAGCCTCCAGGCGATGGAGCTATCTGACAACTGATTGGTCAATGAATCGATGGCGCCATCATGACGTCATTGTTCATACTACAGTGCGAGACACTGAAACTGTGCGATCCGCTGTATACAGGTGGTGTATAAAAACCTTAAAAGGTGTAGCGTACGTGCTTAATTTACGCAGCCATAGGTTATTTGGTTAATCACGGTTTCGAAACAAGTAATTAAGCAAAGCTCACGTGACGCGCGGCAGCATCGGTCCTACCATCTAGGCAACAAGTTTAGGCCTACAGTGTGCAATAAAATAATAATGCGTTTCGAAGAAGTGCCCAAATCTACAAAGTCGGAACCCAGATGGTTAAAAATGTACGTTCTATGCCAAAAATTTTATACGCAGATTGGCCAGGTCTATCTTCAGCCATTTCGGCACAATTCACTCTTGAAATGTGCGCGCGCCTCAGCCGAAAAATGGTAAAAAACACTAAAAACCCCCCTATTTGGGAGGTTCGAAGTCATTTAAGGTCACTGATGTTGACATCACCAAACAGCTCCTAACTAGTGCTGTAGCACCTGTCTAGCGCATAAAAATGGATTTAATGTTGAAAAATTTTAACTCGATTTTCCCGAAAGTTCGCAAAAACGGGTTTAGAACCTTGTGTTCTGAACCCTCGATTTGCGGACAGGCACAAACATGCTGCTTATAATAACAAGCACTAGTGACGAGATTTTAAATGGTGTCATGGGAGACTCAAGGTCGTGGGGGTACCTCTCTTTAACACCCGCGTGCGCAGGCCTCCTTGAACTTAGGGAGCCAGGATCTGCTAAAATTATACGCGCAGGTTGTCCGAGTCTATCTCTAACCATTTCGGCGCAATTAGCTCTTAAAATGTGTGTCGTAGCTCGAAATCACGAAAAATTCACGAAAACCCCAAATTTGGTAGCTCAAGATCCTTCAGGTCATCGATGTTGATAAATCTAAAAATCCCGTCACCTGTGCTCGTTATGATAAGCAGCATGTCTGTACCTATCTGCAACCGTTTTCACAGTAGACAAGCCAATAACGTTCGAGGGGAACCCCCTTACACAGGGTCACGAAATTTTGTGCCGAAAAACTAGAGTCCTTGGGGTAGCCCACGGTAAAGATTTCGTGATTTTAGGTTGCATCGTTTTGATAGGGCTCAATTGTGTGACAGACATGCAGTTGTTGGCGTAGCATAGGCCTAGGCCTATAAGTGGTTAGAACGTCGGTCCTGGCCGGCGAACTTTCCCTATATTGCGTTAGACTGATGGATGGCCGTTTGATCACATTGTGGGTAAAGCGTCCGCTAGCAGTCAACGAACAAGGCCAACTCAGCCTGCCGTCCTTCCGGGGTCGGTTAAATGAGTAGTAACCCGGCCATTTTACGGAAAGTGGGGACCTTAGTACAACTAACTGGGGCCTAGCCGGCCACTGCGCCAGTCTGTGTCTGCAGGCTGCACGCGGTGGCTGTGCGGCCGGCGGCTCTGGTTAGTGACGAAAGCGCATTAGAGGCGTGTTCACGAGGATGCGCTAGGCCTATGCTACCAAGTACCAATCGACGACCTTTACCTTCTTTACCTTTACGGACAGATTGACGGACGAACGGACATACACCTCGACAATGGGGCAAAGCATTACATGCTGTCGCGCGTAAAAAAAGTTTCGACCAGCGAGAGCTGGGCTTTTTGTATTGCCAAAGTGTACGGTATTTTTGTGTCATGTTTTGTACCGGTATTTAATTAGAACGTGTCAGTACTTAGGCAGACCGCCGTGTGTTATTAGTTAGTTAGTTATTCTATGGTATGTTTTGTTGACGTTGAAGTTGATGTAAGCAAAATATAAAATACACTGAATACAGTAATCTTCGGCTTTTGCTGACTGTATTTAGGTGGTAAAATACTTACAGTGATTTTCTGCGTTTAATTTGTTTTGCGTGTCATATCGAAAAGTAATTTGGTTGAATCTTCAGTTGTCGTACTCCTGCAAGACTGGTGTCACTTCATTACTGCAACAGTTATTACATACAGTTAGAATCTCTGGAAGAAAGGCGAAAAATCCAAAGACTAGTTTTTATGTACAAAATCTTAAATAGTCAAGTTGCGCTATCGGCAACTTCTGTTTACCTCTTTTTATCATCCAGACTTTTTCGCGGCGCTGATGCAAATCGACAAAATATGGTTACTGCGAGCTCTCATACTGAGAACTACAGGCAGTCTTACAGCATTAAAACAGTGAAAGACTGAAACGCTCTGCCCCAGTGCGTCGTGCCAGCTGGCTTTTTAGCGCTGTTTAAGAGCCGACTGGCCAGTCATGCTGCACCATAGTCGTGCACCGCGTCGGTGTGATGCCCCAATTCTGGGACCCTGCCAACTAGCAATCCAGATTCAGATCCATTACTAAATTACTATTTCTTAGTGTTTATAGGCTACATGTATAGGCTACGCTGTCTGGAGTCTTCAACAAGTTGAAGTTTGACCATCTACTGAAGAAGATGTATACACCACATAAAGTTAGTTGTCTTGGAATGCTTGACTTGAAAGTACAGTGTAGAAGTGTCTGCAAATCGTTTGGACTACATACGCAGTTTCTTCGTTGTGCTAAAAGTGAAAACACCGCAATGCATGAGTGGCGACAAGCAGATATATTGTGTAATGCTGTAATCCAGTGAGTTTCTCATCATGTCTAGCCTGGTCTTTTTCGAAATGGAAATTAGAACACTGGTAGAAATTAGAACACAGTTAGAACGCTATTTTGCAGGCTTTTGCAGCATATCAATAGTCGGTGTTAATCATTTACAAAGGTAAAAAGGTAAAGTCCAGTACTTGCTATAGCGCTTCTTACATGAGACGAACTCGTGGCCAGAAGTGCTTTTGACAGTTTTGGAAGTGGCAGCTGATTGGTATGATCTAATGATACCACAGCGCACTATGCGGCCATCCATTGCCCACACTAATGAACAATTGGACCGACGGTTTGCAGCTAGCAGACTTACCATCATCCCAGTCAGCCACACTAGGTCTTCACTAGAGCTGGGAATAATCGATTCAAATCGATCCAGCAGAGCGGATCGAACTCGAGCTTATTTCGATCTGACTCACCAGTTTCCAAAAATATTAAAGCAAAGTTCTGTTGGCTAACTCGTGTTTCTGCGTACTGATTGCGCACTGATTGTGGTAACTGCATGTGTGCTTTTGCATTGCACGCAACTTTCGTTTAGTTCTACTTCACTGTCACTTTGTCACAAGCTCCCGAAGGCACAACCAATGATGTTAAGTAAACCCTCTCTTCCTGGATGTGATTTTTCTACTTTTGAGTTGCATTCAGTTCTTCTGGGTTGATCTACCGATGATGGTGCGGTAGTGTGATAGTATGACAGTAGGCCTATAGGCCCATATTGCAATCACCAGTGAACAGTGGCATTGTGGGTCAAAAATAGGCAGGACCAGAAGTTGCATTTTTCCTACAGACACTGCAAAGTTTCAACAGAATTCTGATAGGAAGTTGCAAGTTGTTAACAGAAAAGATTATGGGTGCTCAGCATTTAACGTTTTTTCCAGAATTTTTCCAAAAGGAAGGTTTTCAGCCCGAAATTTGGCATTTTTGGACAAACATTTTCGGACAGGAAAATCTTTGACAATTTTTCGACAGTCAAAAATTTACGTTTGCAACTGTCCCCATCACCATCACTTGCCCTCTTGTTAAGACGCTACAGCCAGTGAATTGAATCAAATCAAAATTCTCTTTCGAATCGAATTGGATTTGTTATCAGCCGAATCACCCATCTCTAGTCTTCACCTCGTAGCTCATAAGCTACTACTCATTTCCCATCCCACGGAAGGTAGTCCTGAGGCTGAGTTGGCCTGAGCACATAGTAGGCTAGCAACTTGCTCAAGGTTGTTACACTAAATAATTGAGTTACCCTAGTTTAGAGTTAAAGTAATAAAAAGATTAAAGTGCTTAGATTCTTAGGCCTAGCTACATTTTGTGTTTTTACTGCACCTCAGTTGATTGCATTTTGTGTTGATTGATGTGGCAGCCAGTGAGTGGTCCGTGATTTGCTGACGAACAGCAAAACTTCGGATGTTTCTCCAAAGTAACTTAATTTGAGTAAGAATTTTAAAAATGATTTTTGCAAGAATTCTCTGTATCTGAATTTCAGCTGGTACAGGCAACTGTGTGCAGTTGGGATAAAATTAGTCAGCTGCTGGCATAACTTTGATTGCTTAGATTCAATGCAAAGTGAAATGTGTGTTTGTAGTTAACATCAAGGTCACGAGTTGTGTGAAGAAATAATGCGTCTTCGCTGTCACCCAGTCCGGATTGTTCGCTATTGTCTGCTTTTTGCTGGTAGTTTGGCACTTGTGACTGGCATTTGGCAGTACCTCAGCGGAAAAACTCATACTGGTATCAATAGCTTTTTGTTTAGCTCTGTTTTTTATTACTTCTGCATGTGCCTTGTCTTTTCGTCTGTGCGTTTATTCGACCATCTCTTTGTACGTTTTCTATGTGTTTTCCTTCTAACTTGAAAACAGCAAGAAGCTCACATACTGCTTAGAGAACAGGCTGTCAGTTTTAGTTTTTACACTGAAAAGTTATTCTAAGTGTTTATTAGTTATTAGTCTGCCCGAAAACGATAGTTTTCGGAAGGACTTATGTTTTAGCCCAGATGTTTTTTTTTCTGAGCGCGAGATCTCCGAGATGCATGGCCAACCGTCTTGAAATTTTGCACAATGGTCAGTACTAGGCCGAATTTTATAATGCCGGTCCAAAATTTTGGGGGGCGCACCCCAAAAAAATTTCAGAGGCCAAAAACATGCAAAATTCGGCTTGATTTCGGACGACTTCGAAGTTCGGCGGCGAATATCTCTGAAACGGATGAAGATATTCAAAATTGGATAGTCATTCCGTCTACCCCGATTCCTCCTGCGTTAGGCGAAACAAGTCCGGTGAAGTTTGGTCCAGTGACCTTGGAGATCTTGATGTTGAATCGTACCCACTCAAAGTGCATTATTCAAAAGACCATATTTCGGCCCCTAGGGGGTGCTGCGCCCCCAAATTTTTACACGCGCTAGAGAATGACCAAGTCTTACTAGCGCACCCCCCCACCGGGAACGGGGGCCCCCTTACAACTTTTTTCAAAAGGGGGTCAAAAATTGGCTTAAAATGTAGCGTATTAGACGAAGGATCTTTGGAGCCAAAGGGAGTAGCTTCACGAGACTTTGCCACGTGTCGTGCTGCTAGATGGGGGTGATAACGCGGGTACAACTTTTAGGGGGCACCGCCCCCTTAAAATTTGGGAGTGCAAAAAATGCGCAAAATTTAGTACGTTTAACGACAACTTTTGACTTTGAGTGCAAATATCTCTGAACTGCATAGGGATATCGACAAGCGGTAAACAGCGTTATCAAATACAGTTAATTCCGCATTGAATAAAAAAAATTGTGTGAACTTCAATCCACTAACATCAGAGATTACGCGGCTAATGTTTACCCACCAAAATCAAATTATTCGGAAGGCCATATTTCGGCCCCTAGAGGGTGCTGCGCCCCCAAATTTTTACACGTGCTAGAGAATTACCAAGTCTTACTAGCGCACCCCCCACAGGGGACGGCGGCCCCCCTTGCAACTTTTTTCAAAGGGGGTCAAAAATTGGCTTAAAATGTAATAAATTAGCGCCTATAACTTCGGAGTTAGGGGATGTAGCCCGACGAAACTTTGGCACTTGACGTGTCTCTATGTTGGGGTGTTAATGCAATTACAAATTTTGGGGGCACTGCCCCCCTTAAAATTTGGGAGGGCAAATAACGTTCAAAAATCGGTGCGATTTACGACAACTTTTGAGTTTGAGCGCAAATATCTCTGGAAACGATGAAGATAACGACATAATCTAAATGGCGTTGACGAGCGCGATCCTTTCGGCGCTGAACAAAAAAAATTTTGTGAAATTCCGTCCACTACGAACCAAGTTATAAGCGCTAATGT
>Ga0209367_1009043_pt1 | contig 13566 bp, 15 predicted proteins | sample WorMetLIZISLAND2_FD_187412 | JGI IMG/M metagenome (GOLD analysis project Ga0209367, IMG submission 187412) | Marine gutless worms symbiont microbial communities from Max Planck institute for Marine Microbiology, Germany - Olavius geniculatus... ... | reverse complement strand
GGGAACCCCTGCACCCAGTGGCACGAAATTTTGTCACGATAAACTAGAGACTTTGGGGCAGTCCATGGTGAAGATTTCGTGATCCTAGCTTGCACCGTTTTGATACAGCTCACGAGTGTGACGGACGGACGGACAGACAGACAGACGGACGGACGCCCAGACGATGGCAAAGACGCGCGAAGCATTCTGCTTTAGCGCGTAATAAAATGATGGGCCAAAGAACGGACTATTTCAGCGTTAATAGCTTAGGAACGATTAGCTGTAAAAAATGCGTGACACGTTAAACTTTTCGGAATTTTGTCTGAAAAAAGTGTAAGACTAATTTGCATTAAGATATTATTTGCCTATAATTTGCGCAAATTTTCACTAACACTAAAACTATGCTACAATGAATTTGACAATATTCCTAAAATCGTTATTGGAAAATCTCTACGTCCTGCCAACATAACAAGCGAACAAGTCGTTACGCTCCCTGTTTGCTTGATCTTTGCCATATTATCGGCCTGCGGCCTCCACATTCGGCCTTTCGGGTCTTAATTCGGCCTTCGGCCTCAATTTTGGCCTGCGGCCTCAATTTTCGGCCCTTCGGGCCTCATCTCGGTCTGCGGCCTCGATACACAGCGTTGCATGCAGCGTACTACGCTGCAGCGTTACCTCTAGCTGTAAAGATGTTAATGATGCGTCACCATGGTGACGACGTCTATATGACGTCACAGCCAATCGCAGTCTAAACTGCTACGACTCTCTTTTAAATCTATGGATAGATTTATGAACGCCGCAGAAAACAGCATGACAGACTATACACTAGCTAGTTATGAATTGTGATGAAACATGGTAATGTAGTTATCTTTAGAGGGGCAAATGTCTCTTGCCTATAAGCGCCCGCAGAGACCCGGGGGACGTTCCGCAATAGTTTCTGACAATTCGAATTAGTTGTTACAACAGCTACTGTTGAGTACAAATATCTTTATTTACCATGTGACATTATCGTCCACAGTAATAATGTTACAATGGTAGCAAAAAAAAATAAAATACAAGCAGTGAAACTGGAAAAAAACGAGAAAGGCTGTGATTTGATTGACAAACTATTAGCTAATGATGTTTAACAAGTGCGCAGTTAAAGAAAATGGCTGAGTAGTTTAACAGTAAAAATAGCAGTGTAAGCGAAAAGCTAAACAAGCTACAGAGGCACAGATATAACACTAGTAGGCATATCATGTCTGGAATATAATACGCACACGTATTAAACGTTAATAAAATTGATCACACTTTTTTCTGCAGGTGCTTGATGGACAATGTGCATCACAACTGCACAATTTACACTCTACAATGTAGACTATGTATACCAAAATTCGCGTCTCAATTGCCTCAGCTTTTTTCACACATATGCACGCGGACACGCATAATCGTTTTACTTGGGTCTACGCAACAAAGATAATGCACATAATATCTTTACTGAGCAAGACCGTAATTACTTATATAAAACAATTTCAACAAATCATTCTGCAACATTTTTTTGCGTAATTTTTTGCAAATGTTTTGTGTTTTACTTGCTGTTATAATGTTATAAAACGTCTACACGTGTCTGTATTATATAAAGTAAAACAATGTTATATTTTACATTCAACTACTGCGTAACGTGCTAATACGTGTTAGCATCTTCATTGCTTTAACGCAAAAGCAAGCATAATAATTTTATTTAAAAAGCGCAAATATAAGAAAACAGTAAAAAAAACTAGAAAAGCAGTTGTAGCCCGCAGGTACATCCGCCAAACCAATGTTATTTGCCAGGTGGCATTACCATCTTCGCTTTGCCAGTGGTTTCCTTATGCCCTCTTTAACGCAATGGTAACGAAAATTTCAAAGTGATCCAGAATCCAGGATTCCTTTCGGATCACGCCCAAAATTAAACCTCTGGTAGATTATGCCATGCTTGACATACCCTCAAAATTTCAGAAAGATCCGTCCATAACTTTTCGAGGTATCTTGCTCACACACAGACAAACAAACAGACAAACAAAGTCTGGCAAAAACATAACCTCCTTGGCGGAGGTAATTAATAAAACATTATCTACAGTATCGGCGTTTAAAGAACAATATTAACTTTGCACAAGCCTACTTCGTGTCTGACGTCTACTGCTTTCAGATGACACTGTGGTGCTAGATTTTCGTACCAGATATTCTTGTGTATCATTTAATAACGTTTCTTTGTGTGTTATATTCGTTCTAATTTAGATACAGTCAACGCATTCATAAAAAATGTTTCCATATTTCAAATTTGAGTCACGCATCAACGTTGCGGTAAAACTGCATCAGTAGTAGTAGGTGTTGTAATAGCAGTATCGTCCGTAGTAGTAACCGCGGCAGCTGTAAGACGTATATGCTGTGGATCGGTAGCGGTAGCACGTGCTGCCGTAGTAATAGTACTGACAGCTGCTGCTGTAGCCGCCAGCTTGTGCCGCACTGCTGTAGACCACGGCGACGGTGATGATGACGACCAGAACTCCGACCACCATGCCGGCGATCGACAGACCGTACGAAGCGTTGCCCAGCGTGTAGGCGCTGCGAGGGTTTGAGACTGCAGAACTGCTTGCCATTACTGCACAGCGCAGAATGTCACACGGTCACGTGGTCATAATACATGACAGTCCAGTGGCGTCCGGAGCGGGGGGGGGGCAGGGCGGCAATTGTCTCGCACCTCTAAATTTGGGCTGTCGGAAAATTGTAGCAGAATTTTGCCTGAATCTTTTTGTCCAATAATGCAAAATATGGAGCTGACAAGTCACCATTTTTAGGAAAATTTAGGGGCAACATTAAATTTTAGCATTCGCAATATTTTCCGTAGAAAATTTACAGCTCTCAGGCGGAATTCTGTCGGAGATTTAAAGTGTCTCTCGAAAAAAAATCAAACTTCCTGCCCGCCTACTTTTTTTAACCCAAACGCCGCTAAGAAAAGGCATCGGCTGTGAATCACTGTATCGTCTCAAAGTGTACGCACACAATTCTGTCTACTGCAGCAATACAGTTTCTGTGCCTCAACTTGAACCCGGCGAGCAATGTCAGTGTAGATAGTCAATCGCAATCCTTTATCATCTACTGTGTCACACTCACACACATAGCCAAAGTCATTCTCATCCTGTCTTTTAGGATTTGTACATCATTCCTATACCACATTAACCAAATTCGAAAATGTACTTGTAGCTTTTTGAAGGTTTTTTTTTAAAAAAAACCGAACCCAAATTTGTCAGTACAGTTTAGATAAATTTCGATCAGTTAATTTCCGTCGCTCTGTACACGTCATAAGCTGTGAGTAACTCACTGGCGAGTATGAATGCAATGATGCCGAAGACGAAACAGCAGCAGAAAGTGACGACACACGCCAGGATAATGTGTCCAGCGTACGACTGGACATGACCAATGAGCATTGGGTGCTGACGCTGCTGTCCAGTTATCACCACCACGCTCTGTTGCTGCTGCTGCTGCTGCGGCGGCGGTGCTTCAGAGTACACGGGCGGCGGATAACCCGGACCCATCGGATGCCCGTAAGGCGGGGCTCCGTACGGCACGTACCCTCCAGGCTGATTCGGGTACTGGCCGGGAGGTCCTGGGGGAGGAGGGTAGGGATCCTCGGGTTTATTCGGAGAACCTGTGTTGGCGTCGTTTCCATGGAGTAGCGTCGACTGTCCGTATGGAACGCTGGACATGTTGCTGTGCTCAGAGTAAATTGGTGGAGCCGTGTCCGGATTGCCGGAGTAATCCATGTTGCTGGATTCACGACCGGCCTGAAAATATTACCACACAGCTAAATTGACAGTATCAACCACCAGATTCATCACCATGTACAAACTCTCACGTCAATTCGGTACAAAAGTTTTTGTTCGCCCGTTCTAATAGCAATGCTGCAACAACATGCTAAAATAAGTTAACGGTATAAGCGCTGTTAAAGTAACAGTCCAATTTTAAGACATGTGTAAAACAAGAAGAAAATGATGATCAGTCTTGAATGGCTGTTGGTAGCGAGTTCTATGCTCCAAGACAAATAACGACCATTTTGAACTAGATATAATTACTTTTAACAGCTGAATGGTAAAAGTGGCAGATAAACGTTTTTCAATATTACAAGCGGAGAACGTAAAATAGTCATCAACAAATTAACAAAAAATATAGGCTTGTTGTGGATATGGATATCCATGGATATATCCATGGATATTATGCTGGCGCAACTGCTAATTAAACTGAATACTTATATGCTCTGCCTCTCTATTTTCTTGTCTGTCGTTTTACTCTTCATTTTCTTGTTTATTTATGTTAGTGAGTCAAATGAATAACCACTGACATTAGCATGTCATTATTGAGTTAGCGTAAATTAATTTATTAGCACTATAGCAGCAACAGATCTTGATCTTCGGTGCTTTAATATTGTTGGCTGAACAACAAAAAGTCTATTTTTGTGATTTTATTTTTAATTTTTTATCAAATGGTAACAAAATTACAAACTTTCTTTGCTTACTAACATACATAATGCTAATAGGAAATACAAACCAAGTGACCTACATAAGCGTCCACATGTGTATGCGTCACGAATTTAACCTGTGTCTTGGAAAACAAGGATCCCAGCTGTTGCTGGGGTGGGCCGACCGTACCGTTTATATCCGAACTCCGAAGGCCAGCGTCCGACTTCAGGTCGCTAAGAAAGCGATTTTGCAGAGTGAATGCAATTCCATACAGGCTACGGTGACGCTGCTAAATCGAACGCTAGAATCAACACCAGAAAAGATACGGTAATTCGGCGCACGTGGGTGATGACTGCAGGCAGCAACATAGCATTGAAAATTGCGGCCAAACAGCTGCAGAAACATATATGGTTACTTTTAACAGCTTACAGAAAGACGCCATCGTCGTATGCAACGGTACCATTGCCGACCCCTACGACCTACTGTTTAGCCACAGTACAGGTCTTACGACCAGACAGACTACAGACAGGCGACATATCGTACCCAAGACTCGACTCAACCTAACGGTCAGCCAAAGCAGGGGGCAACAAAATTATGTAGATTTTTATCAAAGTTAAAAAATACTTAACTAAAATTGTATTTCAATGCAAACATGTGTTTATTCTTTTTTTCCATCAATTTCAAGTAAAAAATATCTACGTCATTTTAGGGGTGGTGGATGACACTCTTGCATTTCTGTATTTTGTAAAAATCAGGGGGCTACACGAGACAAAATAGGCGTCTGTGGATATGGATATATCTATGGATATCCACGGAAAATCTGTGGATATGGATATGAATATGGATGGGAAATTTCATATCCACGGCAAGCCTGAACAAAAAAATATTATAGATTGTGACCAATCTAATGTACTCCTCGCGCGCATTATTTTCTCCTATATTCTTTTAACTGCCTTATAATTCCTTTCTTTTCACACCGCAAATAGCGGTGCCGACAGCATCACCTCGCCGACAGCATCAACCGTGCAACTGACGTCATCACGAGGCGAAAAAAACTATTCTACACTGTGTGTGACATAGTCACTGAGTTATGACATGGTGAAAGATCTTTAATCTTTCACTATTGTCATGATTATGAAAAAGACTGCTGTCATCGGTCACGTGACCATTCGACTTCCTATCGGTGGTCCATAGTGACCATGCGTCTATCTAGCACCGTTACGGAGATATGGCCGTTTGAAGTTCTTCCAGGAAGGCTCTTCCAGGAACAGAGGTCGGTCGTCAGTCGGTCGGTCGGTCCTCAATATTACACTGATCTTATATACTCCTCTTCGCTACGTTAGGAACGTAGCGCGCGAGGAGTAAAAAATAGTCTGCAGTTATAGCCTACTGAGGATGAGTCAAGGTAACAAAGTCAACATGGTTTTGCCCATCTGTGTGTAAATTTTTCTAGAAAATAAAATGAATCATTCCAATCTGTGCACACGTTGTACACAATAGATCATTTAACTCTCGATGAAACAGCTTATGCCCAATAAATCATAGCAACCACACTGACTACACATAATAATTCGACAATCGACAGCTTACCGGAGTACCAGCGCACAACCATTTTGCAACACCGTTTGCCACTATATCACTTCTTTTTTTTCCAGTAATGTAAACCTACAGATGCTTTTGCAGCGACAAGCTATTGTTAAAAGGTTAAATTGGCTTTCTAAATACATTACATCAACTAAGTAATCTCAACAAAAAAATAAATGCCCAGCAAACGATTTTTGCGATTAACTCACCTGTTTAAACAGCACAGTACCTGTGTGGTACCTGCATAGGCCCACCTGTATTGGCAATTGATCAACCTGCGTTATCGACTGATGTAGATAGCAACGGTTGCCAATGCATGTAAACAAGTTCTGGAGCATTTATGCTACGAGCAGGCCACTAGCTAGGCCTACCGCACTGCTTGTTTCTTTCGCGGTCAATAAGCATTAGCCCAACGGTCTACATGCAATATTAGACTACACTGTGTCTCAAAAAACATCCCCGACATTTTCGCGCGGTGTATTTCAGAAACGGCAAGAGATAAGGCCTATGTTGCTACAAATGACTAATAGGAAGTCGCATAAGTCCTTTTACATGACACGAACATCAATGACCTTCGATGACCTTGCTATGCCAATCGTGCGGTATTGTGGCTGAACGGTAAGTCGTAGAGGGTTGGCGATGGCGAGAGACGACGACGAGTTCTTTTAGCTTGTCGATATTACTATGTGCAGCGTTTTGGCCGCATTTTTAGTGCAAGATTTCAACCTTAATCACCGTATCTCAGAAACGGTTAGCCATTCCTATCGACAGCTGGGCTTCTAGTTGACTTTGGACTGATCAAGTCACTTCCAGATATCATCAGCAAACAGAAATTGGTTTGAAAAGCAGAACATCGCAGCTCCCTCCATATATACCGAGTAACCGATTTGTCTTTTAACACAGTTCACTGAGACAACGTCACACCATTTGGAAGGTTGTTCCACGTATCAACAAAAAGTTTTGTTTCGCATACTACAATGTCATTTGCGAATCTGTTCAGTTTTTACTGTATTCTTGTATTTTCAATTAGTTGACACCGCAAAGTTGTGATCGTGTTGCTCCTTCTTTCGTTTTATTTCACGTGTTAGGGGGATACTAACACACACACACACTCACAGGCGTCAGACCATTAATTAGGGACAGAAGGAGATGTCTTCTCAAAGCCTTGGGCGGGGACTTAAATAAATTTGTCCGGATCTCCATAAATAAAATGAGTACCCGAGATCTGCTCCATTTTAACGCCAGCAAAGTCGCTTTAAGACCACGAATGCACAAAAATCGTTTGCGTCAGGGGCTCGTCATCACGACCCTCCCAGACCTACCTTAATCACCGCCGGTTGTCAATCGTCATCTCCAATATTGCATAGGCATAACAAATCGACATCAGTGTTGGGACACCCTAGAGTAAAATTTGCGAAGAAAAGTAATTGAGGGCAACAAGAGCACTTGTATTGATTGTACAGCAAAGGCTTCGTTTGGTTGGCTTTGCTTTTCTATAGGCAGGCACAACACGCAAACACCTCCCCCAACACACGTGACATGGCACTCGCCTGTTGCTAAGCAAACTGTTTATATGTTCATATGGAACATTATCTATAGTGTAGTCACGGGACGTTAAATCAACGGCACTGCTTGCGTCCCCTGTTGCGCAGGCTATCATTGCAAAAATGTTCACTTAACTTTTTAATTTTTTTAAATTTCCGGCAAAGAGAAACATCAACAGGTAAGCCGACAATATCATGTTTCTGCAGCTAGGTAGAATGCTGTTACGTAAACGATATTTAAGACTGTTAACAGTAACGACGTACCGAAGGAGCGTAATGTTTAAGATCGCCCTTATCAAATCGCAGTGTGCAGTTTGACGATTTTCATAAGTTACAGAGTTTTGACGTGTCATATGTCTCTTTAAAACAATAAGATAAAATGATGTACTCGCCTACTGATAATATTCCAACTTTTTTGAGGTCGAAATGATGCAGAGGAATTTGAAAGTCAGTGCCGAAGTGGCTGTGGTTCTTGGTCACGAGACAGCAAGCTCTCAGTCTAGCAACTTTGGGATCTCGGTTGCGCTGCTCAGCAGCCCCGGTCGTAAACACATATCGGGTGTAGAGAACAGCTCGTAAAATGCACTTAGCGGATGTATATCATTTAGATTTACTGCACAGATACGCATTTTAAAATGGAGTATGGCTTAAAATCTCCTCAATTCCAGAATCACGAGCCCCGGGCCAATGATGGGCTTTGGCGCCGTTTACGCCGCTGCAAAAAAAAACGTTTTGATTGTTGTTATCAGGATGCACAATAACGCTGTTTACCCAACCTCGGATCCACCGGAATACTCGGAACTGCCGCCAGCTGCAGGACCCTCAGCTCCGCCGTATGAACAGACAACGCTTCTTACTGCTGACGACAAACAGACCGAACCTGGTTCATCTCCGCCCCAGTCAGCATGGGGCGACCCTACCGTCAACCAGTACCCACCAGTGGGACATTATGGTCAGTATCCACCACCACCACCCTCAGCCGGGCCGTACGGACAACCAATGGCTGCACCCTACTCACAACCTCCATACGGGACTCCATATTACAGTCGAACACCCACAATGCCGCCCCAGCAACAGCAGCAGCAGCAGGTGGTTGTGGTCAACGGAGGACCGTCTCAGCCAATAATCTACAACCAGCCGGAGCAGTTTGTCGGTCAGATGATTCTGGCGTGCTGTGTCTTCTGGTGTTGCAACTGCCTGTTCGGTCTTGTTGCATTCATTCTTGCCGGTAACTGCAATAAAGTACTTCTTTTAACGATTCATCGTATGAGCAATGCCAGTAAAATATTTCATGGTCATGTTTTCTTTCAGTCTACTTTTTTAACGTATTTATTTATAACCAGCAGTCATTTTGACGTTACTCGCCATGATGGAAGGCTGATTTGACCTTGATGAATGCTTAGGCGCCTGCATACAGACAGGGTTTACCTGTCCGCAGACATTTTCCCTTCCAAGTAGTGACCACTTGACAGCGACCCGACTGGTAGTCCGACCCAAGATCTCTGTCCAACGTCCGATCCGTTAAGCCACCAAGCCACCTAATGGTAAAATATTTAGTAGGTTGTCGGATTTGCAGCAATTTAAAGGCCAACTCAGCCTCCCATCTCTTCGGAGTAAATAAATCGAGTACCGAGTTATTTGTGTCGGACGGCAGGTAATATTGTATGATCCCATACGGTAGGTAACGTTCCGTATCTCTAAAAGTGGTTATCGTCAAGAACTACAGACCAACTCTGACCTTCTTAATCTTTCTGCTGCTCGACTAATCTATCTGTGGCTGTATTCACGTAGCTGTGGCTAGTAACACTGCGGTGTCGGACGCCGACTGCGCACGCAAGCTCGGCCATGCATCGTACGGCGTGTCAATAGCAGGCATTATCGTCAGCATCATCACCATCGTTATCGTGGTCGCCGTGCTGGTCAGTGCAGCCAATGCAGCCAGTAGTGCAGCAGCTTCAGCGATTGATTCGGCTGCCTCGCAACCTTCGACCGGCTGCATCTACCTGATCAACGGGTCGTGCTACAAGTACAAGAAATACTACGGCTCTTCGGTCTACTATCACTGTGACTCGTACAACCGCATTCAGAACGGCTACTGCTACTCCAACATCATGTTTACCGACACCACTACTAAGTCTACTACGACAATTATGAGCTTCCCGTAAGCACTGCTTCAAGAACGCGATGCAGGCGTTGCAAAAATTGTCAAAAATTATGTTTTTGGTTGTTATAATTTCAGTTTTAAGCATGCTGTCAAGATGCACTTTGTAATAAAATTTTCTGCTTTTATCGACAGAATGCTCACAGTTGTTTTATTTTTCGCCTTCCTTACAGTTTTTTTTAAATCTTCGCGCTACATGTGGCAATTTTCTAATAGGCCTACTGCTCCTGTTACGGTATACACTTAGTGTCCTGTTGTAGTTGTTCCATGCAACCATACGCATCTCCCGCTTCCTTCATCATCGTCTGTATGTCGGTCGAGTCGCTTACCGCGTGGAAAAACCTACGCCATCTCTTTTACCGTTAAAGCTAAAGATTACTGGTTTATCGCACTTGCTGAACAATGTAATAAGCTGTGGTCGACGATCAACAAAGTATCAAGCACCGATGCCATCTAAATTCCGACAACATCTAAATGTTGAGGACATTTCGACACATTTGGCAGGCAAAGTCGCCAAGATCGCATTCAAAACAAATATTGCTGTTCCAACGAACGAAATGTTTACCGACACTACGATTACAACATTGATAATAATATTATGAGCTTTAGCTAAGTTAAGCATATTGAACGACTGGTGCGATTCGGTCATTGCGAAAATTGCCGGCTTTTCGACTTTTCGCAGTTTTCGGTTATTGTTGTAATTTCACATGTAAGCCTTCTGTGAATTATCAGTTTTTAGTTGTTAGTAACAGAACGCTCACAATTGTTTCATTTTATTTTATAATGTTTAAGTTTCGTGTAACATTTAGAGTGATTTTATAGTAAAAACTACAACGCACAGGCACTTTGGCTTATTTTCCCGGACAATGTACATGCAATGTCCCATTACATTAATGCACAGTAGTTATTACCTGTCATCTGTGCTGACGAACACGTCAGCACGGCGCTTTGTTATCCGTCGTAGAAAAAATTCAAAATACAAACAGTGACTATTTAGGCCTATCGGTATGTTTTTAAGTCGTGATATTTTTCCCGTTCGACAAAAACAGTGTAACCACAAAACTGCGACTATTGTAGCCGCAACCCGATCTATGGTTTGCATAATGAGTAACTTACTTTTGTTCGCAGTAGCCTACTGTTGTTCCTTAATCCGGAGGTTTTACTGCGAAGATTACGGATTATAATAACAAACAAAACATACTTTTCTTCATTTGCAGGATAACGTAGTAGCAATACCTGTATTTTGGCGTGGTTTCTTTAGTACAACATTATATCTAAGCTTATAACATACATTATATACGATGAGTCAAAAACATGGCATCAAACTTTTGTTTATAACTTTTCAAGACATCGACCAATTTTCAAATTTTTTTTTATTATTAGACTCAGCAGAAAATTTGCAACTGAACAGTGTTAACTTTTTAACGCGACGTTTCACTGCCTTGTAAAATATTCATGCTGTAAACTATAGCGTGTCTTGCTTGTGTTAAGCTAGTCTTGCTAAAATCTGAACTGCTAGTAGCTGAGCAACCTTTCTACAGGGTGGGCCACAAAAACCAGACCTGTTTGAACTTTGGTAATTTTGCAAACGGTCAGTGGTAGAAATGCGTGTGATATGTCATAAGTTTTAAAATGCTATATAGAAAAAGCACAAAACTTGCATAGCGCAGCATTTAAATACTTTTGCTTAATTTGCATGAATTTTCACCGCCCCTGAAATTTAGCCGCATTTGGATTTGCCATAGATATTTGAGCTTTTGTAACTTACCAATGTTTACTGGTGAAAAAGCGTGTATAATATGTTAAAAATTTTAATTTCCGGGGTAATAAAGATTTATGCAAATTAGGCAAAGAATATTTAAATGATCCTTAACGCAAGTTTGGCGTTCTTTTCTAGAGCATTTTAAACTTTTGACATATCACATGCTTTTCTACCATTAATCGTCGCAAAGTTATTAACGCTTAAATAGATTCGGTTTTCTTGGCCCACCTTGTATATACGGCAGTCAGGAACTGTACTGTATTAAGATAATCTCTCAAGTTAAGTTTTATCGATTCTGATTCATGAAGCGGCAAGTAGGCCTATTACACTAATATAGTTCAATTTCAGTGCGCCGTCTGTCACCATAAGCGACTGACTAAACGTCATTCTTCAATAATTCTTGAGAGAAAAACTTTCCTCTAATTTTCTGCACCAGATGCCATTTTCCAAATTGTTCAATGACTATCATTAAATCTTGGGATTTAAATATCAAAAATACACTTATTTCCGATCATTTGTATTTGTACTTGTACTTTTCTGTATTTTTACGCGAGTCAGCATTGTAATGTTTCGCGCGTACGGCTATCGTCTAGACGTCCATCTGTCTGTCCGTCAAACACTCTAATTTTTTGCAAACAAAATTTCGTGTTGCTAGGTGGGAAGGTTCTCCTCGAACGAGGGCATAAAAAATGGCACTTTCTAAAAATTTTTACCTTACCGTTATTGGCTCGTCTAGCTTAAAAACAGTTACAAATAAGCACATTGCAACAAGCTTATCATAACAAGCACTAATGACGAGCTTTTAGCGGTATCACCATAAATTAATATAAAAGACCTTAAACCTTTAAAATAGAGAAATTTAGTAAATTTTTCGCACTTTCCGACTGCGACACACATTTCAAGAATGAATTGCGCCAAAATGGCTGGTGATAGATTTAGACAACACACACAAGAAATGTTTAGCATTAAATGTAAATTTCAGCAGTCAGTCAGCCTCAAATTTTTGAACGCACATTTAAATTTCCGCAATATGGTCTTCCGAAAAAGTCGATATGGGTGAGTACAATTTCAACATTAAATTTTTGTGATTAGTGGACTAAAGTTCACCGAACTTTTTTCACCTAACGTGGGAGGAATCGCGGTCGATCGGGTACTCATCCGATTTTAAATATCTTCATCCATTTTGGAGATATTTGTAGTCGAACTTTAAAGTCGTTCGAAATCGGGTCAAATTTTGCATGTTTTTGGCCCCTAATTTTTTTGGGGGGAGGAAGTGCCTCAAAATTTTGGACAGGCATTATAAAATTTGGCCCAGTAGTTATTACCGTGCAAAATTTTGCGCCGATCAGCCGACGCATGTCGAAGATCTCGCGTTGAAATTAAAAAACTAGCCCGGCGCCCTAAGTCCGATTGGGGGAGGCTTTTGGCTTCTACTTTACTTTTGGTTTGTCAGAAAGTGCGAACTTTGTCCAAATGTTTTGCCACAAATCCCGAATTTTACCAAAAAAGTGCAAATTTAGTAAGCTTCGTCAAATTTTGTCATAAAAATCATTATTTTCGTCACGACCGCCAGTTTTTGTCATGTCGTCAGTTTGTCCTCAAAAACGAAATCCATTGGAGCCTATTCGTGTCCTATGATGTCCTGTTCCATAAAACTGATTAACAAAAGATTACTCATCTGTACAACACTCAGCGCGTTCGGAGTCGAGGGGGGTAAAGCCGATTTCCAAAAATTTCCAAAGGGTGGAAGTCCCAGGAGGCAGGTATTTGAGATTTTGGGATAAAAAAAATAAAAATTAAGTTACAAATTTCCCAAAAAATAGGGGAAACGAGGACGTGCCTCAATTTTAGAACTTGGTTAAGTCCCTACGCCCCCTGAAAGCCCATGCCAAAAATTCGGGGCTAAAACTACATAGGGAAGGAGATTTTTTGGGGTCAAATTTTGAAATATAGTTCCGATTTTTTGGAAATTGGTGAACTTTGGTGCACATATTTAGACGTTGTTGGAAAGCCCTAGGGAAGGGTAGATATTTCCAAAGTGTGGTAGTCCCAGGAGGCAGG
>Ga0209367_1009042_pt1:0-12500 | contig 13570 bp, 7 predicted proteins | sample WorMetLIZISLAND2_FD_187412 | JGI IMG/M metagenome (GOLD analysis project Ga0209367, IMG submission 187412) | Marine gutless worms symbiont microbial communities from Max Planck institute for Marine Microbiology, Germany - Olavius geniculatus... ... | reverse complement strand
CCATTTAATGCCACCTAGTCAGTAGTCACTCTATAGATAGTGCTACTGCCTTAAAATTTGCCAGTCTGTATATACGGTCAGCCATTCTAGCGCTAGCTCGGCTGTATGTAATATTTTTTTTTGTTTTGCTCACAATTATATCGTATTTTGTATAGCCACTGCAGTGTTTGAATTGCCGGGGGAGGGTTGGGGGGTTGAACCCCCCCAACTGTTTTCTCAACCCCTCTAACACACTGTCAAATTATGTACAGCTATATACTGTATACACACAATTTACATTACAATTTTGTTCGGTCTTCGACCTTCAAAAAGTTCAGCTAATTTTTCACAATTTAAACAATGTGTAGAGCTTATTTGTATTGTGTAGCAAACTATAAAATAAATTAAGATTTTGTTAAATAAAAACAAGTAGATTGTTTAAAGAACTTAAAATTCATCGTGCATTGTAGTATTTTTCGCGTTCAGATAGACACGCCACTTGTGTCGTTACATACTTATAAGTACGTTTTCGCTAGCAGGTGTTGAGTTTGTACGATAGCAACAGTCTTGTGACGTTTTCTTCGCTCAAGGTCTTACTACTTCCGCTCTCCTTGGCGTTACTGTGTTGTTTTTGCTGAAAGTTACAACTTCATAGTTCATTTTGACAAGCTATTCAGTTTCTTAGGCAAAATTAGAAAAGGTAAGAAGTTAACATACCGGTATTTTTTGTGTTTATGAATGCGTTTCTGCCACGTGCAGTGTCAGTTCTGTTACAGTGAAGTCGTTTACCGAGATTTCACCCGGCTTTTGGTTATGGACGTTATAAAGTTGCCCCACGTGCGTGTGCCGCATGTTAAGTAAATAAATTAGTAGGACGTAGGATTGAGGTAATTTTTTGCGTTGTTTGGTATATGGCTTCGTTCAGTTTAGTGATAAAAACTTGTCAGTGTTGGTGAAGGGCGTATATAAGTTAGTACGTAAGCAAGTAAGCGAGCTTGTAGGCCTAAATGGCGCAATTTAAAAAAATACGATACGCCGCAGCATAAACGAACAAGAACGTTTTTCTAGTTGCTTGGAAAGTAATACTGATGTTCTGCTGTCGGAGTTTTGACAAGCAGTTTGTTCTACACTTGCGGTTTGGCTGTCGTGAGTTGTGGACGTTTCATTCAAACGTACTTTCGTTCTCAGGAGCCAAAGTGAGGTGGAACTTTTGCTCCTGGAAACTTTAATTTCTTTCTTCAATGCTTTTTTATGTCATCCAACGTGTAGTTTTGTATTCAATGTGCTCTGTTAATGCATGCATGTTTCATGCTGAATATGTTGTGTTGTAGATGGGCGAAGAGTCAAAACCAAGCCCAGCGCTGGGCTTTGCCGAGAACTTTGCATTGAGTGGCGCGGCCGCTATCATATCAAAGACAGCTGCGGCTCCTATTGAGCGTGTGAAGCTTCTGGTACAGAACCAGGGAGAGATGCTGAAGGCGGGAAGGTTGGACAAACCATACTCTGGTGTCATTGACTGCACTGTACGCACATTCAAAACAGAAGGTTTGGCTCTCTAAGAATATATGTTGACTATCAGCTGACAGTACTTTAGTAACGGTCGAGCTATTGTCATGGTTGTCGTCCGTTTGTTCATCTGTCTGTCTGTCCATCATGGATGTACTGTGGCTAAACGGTGTAAGATAGGGCCTAGGTTGCTATGATCACTAATATGAAGTCGCGTACTGGTTTTCAAATGGCATATAAATTGATGACCTTAGATGACCTCAAAGAGTTATAACGCACTATGGAATGGAATGTTTCAAGCTGTAGGTGGCCATATCTCAAAAACGGTGCGAGATAGGGCCTAGGTTGCTATTGATCATTGATAGGAAGTGGCATATATTGGCTTTCAAATGAAATGAAAATCATTGACCTTGGATGACTTTGAAGGTCACTGACAACCAGCTTGCCGCTCAGCTATCCCAGGGACAGCTGGGCTTCTTGTATGTTTTCTGGATTTATTCTGTAGTTTTGTAGGATTACAAAATCTACACTATGGACTGCCACAAAGACTCTTGACAAAATATTGCGTTAAGAGATTGTATTCGAACAAGACCATCAAATAGGGCTACTGTCCTAAAAATTCGCTATTTTTCTGCTGTCGACTCCACTGGCATGAAAATGGTTGCAGATAGACATAGAATTGCTGCTTGTCACAATGAGCATAGCTGATAAGCATTTTGCACATACCAACGTCGGTGACCTTGAATGACTTTGAGCCCCAGAAAACCAAAATAGGAGGTTTTAGTGATTTTTTTTTTTACAATTTTTGGGTGCAGAGCACATATCAATAATGAATATTGTACCCACATGGCTGGAGATAGACCAAGACAACCTGTGTATGAAATTTCCAGTATTATACATAGATTTTAGCAGTTTAAATCACAGCTTCTGGGTTCAAGTAGTCCTCCATACAGAGTTATTAAATTTGGGAACCTTTTCAAAGTGTGCTAATTCTGACACTGTCCACTATTATAGCAGGAAAACAGTTGCAGATAGACAAACTTATGCTTACCATAACAAGTACTGTTAACAAGCTTTTCTTGGTATAACCTTGAATGACCTTGAAAATTGGGTTTTAGTGATTTCTTGTGATTTTCGGCCCAGTGCATATTTCAACTGCGAGTTTCATTGGAATTGCCGGAGATAGACCAGGACAATTTGCATGACATTTTTAGCGTAAAGTGTAAGCTTTGACCATTTGAGTTTCATCCTTCTGGGATTAATAAGTTCTCCGTTCGATGGCCTCAAATTTGGGTACTCTTTCCGAATGCATTATTACTGTATTGCACGCTGTACATGCACGATACACATCACATGATCTTTCCTCAGATTACGTGTCATATTACCATATGCATGTTGATGTTTTTTCTGTTTTCTGTTACAAAGCTTGATCTTGTGTTTTGTAGTTTCTGAATATTGTTGGTTGAACACTGATAAGTAGTTTTTATTGCTGTGTTGCAATCACAGGTTTTTTCCCATTCTGGCGCGGTAACCTGGCCAACTGCATCCGTTACTTTCCAACACAGGCGCTGAACTTTGCATTCAAGGACAAGATCAAGGCAATGTTTGCCATGAAGAAGACAGACCCGTACATGGTGAATTTTGGCAAGAACGTGACGTCGGGTGGTTTCGCCGGAGCTATGTCGCTCATGTTTGTCTATTCGTTAGATTATTGCCGAACACGTCTTGCTAATGATGCCAAGGCTGGCAAAAAGGTAGTTATGTTTTCGTATTAAGAATGAAATGATTTTGATTTCTGCAAAAAATGTGTAGATCTGAGCAGTATTTCTGAAATTAGAATTTATGTAACAAATTGGCCTCATTTTTGGGACCGCTGTGTATGTTGGACTGTTCTTATTGGATCAAGGGGTCAACATATCGTGCTGCCGTACTGAAAATGAGACTCTGTGATGTCTTTATAAGGGTGGTGAGCGACAGTTCACTGGGATGGTTGACGTGTACGTGAAGACATTCAAGTCTGATGGAATCATTGGTCTGTACCGTGGCTTCGTCATCTCGTGTGTTGGCATTATTGTCTATCGTGGCTGCTACTTTGGATTCTACGACACCCTCAAGCCACTGCTGCTTGGAGAGAAAGCCGGCCTCTTTGTGTCATTTATGCTTGGATACGGTATGCTGTCTTAGTCCTTCATGCTCTTATGTTTGCTAGCTTGACCAAAGAATGGCTAAGTGCATGTTTTCGAGTCGGCCTGTTCATCTACATGTTAACTGGGAAATAATGAACTTCACTGAGACATTGGAACCATTAGGCATGGCCTAGAGTGGAAGCGATTGGATTTTGGTTTTGATTGTTGATCAGAAACCATTGCATTTAGGTCACTTGATTTTTCTCAGCTGAGTTACTGCTACTTATAAGATGTTAACAGGTTTGTAACAGATTTTGATGGAAAATTTTTGCAAAGGTTGGGCATGGCATAAGATGAAAGTGATTAGATTTTTGTGGCACTTTGTTTTCTTTTATAAAATCCTTCATGATTCTCTACCAATTAGGATATACAATGTAGTGCATAAACTGGCACTTTTGTATTTGCCAGGTGGCAGCACTACTTGGTCGACGTTTGAGTGCTCTTATTACTTAATAGATTTTATTTTTATGGTTGCAGAAATTAATCGATTACTACTTTTAAAATGTTTGATTATTTTTTGCTCAATTAGAACTTGAACAAAATTTTGAACTTCAGTAACATCAATGATCTGTGCATTTCACACAAGACACTTTGTCAGGATTTATAGTTTCGGTACTCCTTGTAATGCGCTTTGTGAGCCTTTGTGAACAGAATACTTATTTGACTCTGTGTAATAAACTGCATCGTGGTCTCTCTGTTGACCTTGCTTTAGTTTGTGAAAGATGACAACTACCAGTAGTTAGACCTAGATTCTTTCTGATTGACTGCAAAAATAGTTGGAAATTAGTTCATTAATTGAAGTTAGTTATTGGAAGATTAGTAGATTTTAAATATTTAATCAGTACTGGCAGTATTTTTCTTTTTTCTTGGTGTTTTTTTCTGCTTCCAGATGTTGCCAGTGGGCAGTGTTGAGGCCATTTTTTTGTAATTTGATGGATTTATGTAGTTTCGTCAGTCACTGGTGCATAATGTTTACATGTAGGTTAGATATGATATATTGATGGTAGATGGCCAGACTATGTGAAAAAATTGCTATTTCACATTAGGTTGATTGATTGATGACTGATTGATTGGCTGCACAGTGGTGACAATTACATCGGGTCTGATTTCGTACCCAATTGACACAATCCGACGACGCATGATGATGACATCTGGTGAGGCTGTTAAGTACAGCGGCTCCATGGACTGCGCTGTCAAAGTCGTTCGTGCTGAGGGCTTTATGTCTCTCATGAAGGGAGCCGGTAATAATACGTTCATTTCTACTCGAACATTGTAACATTATCTCTAGTGCTCGGATTTTTGGGTATTTACAGAACTGTTTACCTGACTGGGTATTGAAATGGGTACCATGGTATTCGTTTGGAAATTATTTTGCGGCTGCAAATATTTCGTGTTTTTGTGATGTTGGATTCGAAATCGAAAATCTCAATTTTTGCTCGAAATCAAATCGGATCGGAATCGCGATTTCCATGCACCATCGAAATGATTTTGTCCATATTTGGTACAACTATTTTTGATACAACTTGCCATCAAACGATTATTTAAGTTTCCATCTCTCCCAACATATGCTTCTGCACTACCTAGGAAATCACAACACATGAAATTGGCATTAACATGAACAAAAAGCGCCAAAAACCATTCGTGACATTACGGGTGGTAACTTGAAGAAGGAAAACAAAATTTTAATAGTTTTTGGTACGAACATTCCTGACACAACTGGTCATCAAGTGACCATTTAAATTCCCAGCTTACCTAACGTCTGTTGCTGCATTACTTGGGGAAACAGAACAAATGCAACATGAGTTAAAAAGAGCAAAAAAACATCTGTAAATTTAATCATTCCAGATAAGTAGCCCTTAGCAGGCCTGATCACAGTCCATTTGACAGTATTTGCGGTGTAATGCAGCAGCGAGTTGGGGTTTGCTGTTTAGGGATATCAATGAACGCAAGAAATGACTGGTTGCCATCTGTAGCTATCAACGTATAGAGAATGCATCTTTTTGTCTGTGCTTATGTAAATGCCCGATATTTTGAATATTTGCTGTCAGCAGTTGCACAACTGGACAATTGGATAAACTGTTAACCAAAGTGCTAGAAATTTGGTCAAATGTCATATGTGTGTTATTTGAATCAAATATCGATATTACGAATCTTTGTATGTAAGTTAGGTTGAAACAGTAGTTAATAAAGTGTATGATTTCATTAAACAACAACCAAGAGGAGACCTTCTCAAACTTTCTGATATCTGTGGCAACTTACTGTCCACCACAGTGACACCTGGCATATAGTCGTTTGTACGAAGGCAGCAGCAGTTGCTGAAATGTCAGCAAGTTAATCAGTAAAGCATTTGATGAATTATATAGCTTAATGGTTAAAACTGTTGTTGCGGTGTGTGTTGCAGGAGCAAACATTCTGAGAGGTGTGGCGGGCGCCGGTGTCCTGGCTGGCTTTGATAAATTCAAGGCTCTGTACATAAGATGGCGTATCGGCCAGGCCCAGTAGAGCTGTGGTAACCATTCTGCGCCAGGCCGACTGCCGTTACCTCCTGACGATGTTTAGGCTGTGTGTAATATGCCGCATGCAGCAGTCTAACTGCATCGGAATTTCATTCATATTTGCACTTTGTAGGCTCTAGTGACAGTGCTGATTAACAATCATTATTAATATTATTCTCGGTATTTATGCTCTGTTGGACTTTGTTGCACCTGGATAGAATATTTGGTAGATTAAGATTGCCTTCGAAAATAAATCCATTCCCGTTTATATCTGTGACCCAGTGTGACTGATAATATTTTTTCTGCCATTCTGTTGTCAGTTAAGACACAGTACCGACTAACGTACTTAGTGCAAGCCGTTTCTAAAATTGCAAGTCTGCACGGTTTCTCAAAATTCTCATTGAATTTCAGCCGAACTTTCCCTCGAGATCTGTGCATGTAGCGTTTAAATAGTTTTGTTGTGTCTTGTATATTCTGTGAAATCTGGTGAGAAGAAATTTATGTAGTTTCTTTTTGCATTTTGTAGATGATATTCGAGTGATAATTGTGACTTGAAAATTAGTTAAGATAAGCAAACTGAATGGACACTTTGAACGTTTATATCAGTACTTAACGAAATGTGTTGATTGCCGAACTCTGAATATGTTCGAATGCATTTTTTTAATGTCGAATTGTGCAGTGTTGCAGTTATTGTGTCACAGCTAATAAAATGCTACGAAAAAACTTGACGTGATGTGTAGTTTCCCTTAGATGTGACTATTGTACAATAATGCGTATATTGTCTCAGTTATGAGGCTGCCCGAAATAATAGTTTTTGGAAGGCCTTATGTTTTACTGCTGTTTTCTTTGTTATTTTATTTGTTCAACGTGAGATCTCTTGAGTTCTGTGAGCCGATCACCGTGAAAATTTGCCACATGGTCGGAAGCATAGTTTTATAATCCTGGTCCAAAAATTTGGGGACCTGTTCCCCCCCCCCAAAAAAATGCTAAGTTTGACCCGATTTTGTACAACTTTAGGCTTGACCGTGAATATCTCTGGAACAGATACATATATTAAAAAATGAAAACTAACTTATTGATTGATTTCTCCCACGTTCGATGGAAAAAGGTTTGGTGAACTTTGGTCCACTTACCACAGCATTTACCTGGCTAATGTTCACCCACCAAATCAACTTTTTCGGAAGACCATATTTTGGCCTCTAGGGGGTGCTGCACTCCAAAATTTTTACACACGTTAGAGAATGACTGCTTGCTAGCGCACACCCGACCAGGGATGGGGGTTCCCAACAATTTTCTACAATGGGGGTCAAAGTGAGCTTAAAATGTAACACATATAGGCCATTATAGCTTTGGGTCTTTTGGTGAATTCTGATGCACTAACCACGAAGTTCTGATTGCTCATTTTGACCTACACAAAATTGACAATGTGTGTGTTTTCAGACAACTTATAGAGTTTGATCACATATATCTTGGGAATGGGTAGAGATATCGATAAATGGAAGATGGCAATTTTAACTATCATTTATTTCACGTTGGATGCACAAAATTCAGTGAACATGGGTTCACTAACAACAAAGTGCTGTTGTCTCATTTCGACCCACCCAAGTTCAACATTGCACTTGATATGTGGGATAATGCAATTGTGTTTGGGTCTTACAGATTTGCTGTGAACGGAATTTCAACCCCCTAACTGTCCTCCATTCTGACTTATAGCACCGGGCGGCCTCACGTTTCTGCTTTGCCCCAAATTTTTAGTTACAAATGTTGTCAACATGCCCCTCCATTCCTTTCAAATACACCCGTGTCGGATATTCAAAAGTTGTGTTGATTGGAACTGAACTTGAAAGTAGGCCAATACCGAATAATGTAGCAGTAAATTTGTATTTTAAAAAATCTTTGTATTAATTTGTATTACTATGAAACTTGTGGCATACACTGTGTCTCAGTGAAGAGTGGACCCTAACGCAAATAACTATAACTTATCGAAAACTTATCACTTTTTGTCTGACGTTTTAGACATAATAATTGTACATCAAGTCCTGTAGAATAACATATCACTTTGGAAAAAAACACGTGACAATGTCAGTTTTATTAACATTTAAATTGCATTGCTGAAAACATGAGGCTTACAACACAGGAGCTTCAGTCTTTTGTGCTGATGTTTTGGAAATTTCTGTCTCTTGTATCTGATGAATTTTAGTGAGTGCCAGGGCATTTTCTCGACTTAATACTAGCTCCTCGGCTAACTCAGCTTTATGAGCAATCCACGTTTTAGGCATTTTACCACTGCTGGTTTCCAATTTTTTCTGTACTGGTTTGATGAAACTTTGTCAGCAACTTATGCAAAGGTGACAGAAATCATTTTCTGTTTGAAAATTCAGTGACGATCTTAACTTTGGTCTCTGTAACGTTTTCTGATGCAAAATTTGAATTGCAATGTAAGCTTCTTTGCTAAAACCGTTATTTATAATTATTTAGAAAATAGTGGCGTGCTAATGACATGAATAGCGGGCATTCATCAAGAGCTGTTTTTACTGGTATCTAAAAAATTACACTTCTTCAAAATTTGATTTCTTTCCTTGTGGTTCATACTTTTAAGTTTAATTATGTGTACTCCTTTCAGATTAACTGCAAAATACTGGACACTTAACTTATATTAATGGTAGTTATAGTTTAACACACTTATTGATAACAGTGTATGGGTCAACTTTTTATTGGGACTCAGTGTAGATAGTGACGTAAATGACTGGTTAATACTGGTATAACTAGTTAAACATAGTTTTATCTTCAGTTATTGAAAACGTCAACAAACTCTAAAATTTGCAAATGTGCTGTAGGTCTAATCTATTTATTGCTTACAATTTGCTTATTTTTTTATTATTTCTTATGCCCCCGGTAGTAACGGTTCCCGGGTGTCTGGCTTTTCACCTCTGCCGGTTCGCCCCTGGCTGATTTGCCCTCTCACCCTGGACGATTCACCCCCGTTGAATACCTTTAATTCGACATCGAGGTTCATACGTAATATTTGTCTTTAGGCCTAGACAGTTTATGCGCAATGATGAGAATAAACAATTGTTTGATTGTTTAATGCTTTGTTCAATTATGAAATAAAATCATTAGGCCTATACATGTATTTTACTATACAGAGAATCAGACACCTTTTCCTTTTTAGTACGCTTTCTCGCCTTAGAATGTTTGCAATGATGTCTGACGCTGTCTATAGATCTAGGCGTTCGTCAAACAGTTATTAGGCCTAGACCCAAGCAGTGCAGTTTGTCGTGTATAACGTTAATTGAAGTAACTATTAATCAGTGGCTTGACGATACACTTACTTGTGGCCTTTCTATAAATTGAAACACGAGCCTCAATAACGAATCACCGGTATATTCAACGGGGGGAGGGTGAATCGCCCAGGATGACGAGGCGAATCAGCCAGAGGGCGAAACGGCAAAGAGGCGAAAAAGCCATAATTTGGTTCCTGGGGGTTAAAAACAAAGCTGGAATGGCTATTAGTCCGGTGGATCCACGGAAAACGAGTTGTGCAAAAGCACCGAATTAAAACGTTGGATCGTCACAAAGATACGCTGGAATAAAAACTGGGCCTCTCTGTCGTCGCCAGAAAGGTTACTAATTTTCTGACCCAGATTGCTGATGAACTCCAGTGCCGAAGCATTTAGAGGTAGTGCGGTGACATGGATTACGTGAGGTGGACAATAAGTGTATCTAACATTGTATCTAATATTGTCTTGGCTATCTGTATGCCAAAAATTATAAAATTTGGTGGAAATTTGACGAAGTTCTGACAGAAACAAGTTGGGACATTTTTAAACCACCCTGTATTAATTTGGCCCTTGTTCAGTTGGTTTAAAAGCTGACCAACGAGTTTATAATTTCGTATTGTGGTCAAACGTACCAGTACATCGATCGATTTTTACGCGCGACAGCAGGTACTGCTATAGCGCGTCTTAGCCATCGCAGTTCTGTCCGTCCGTCTGTCTGTCTGTCATACGGGTGGATCAGTCAAAAACGGTGCAAGCTAGAATCACCAAGTCTTCACCGTTGGCTGCCCGAAAGACTCTAGTTTCAGAAACCGTAAAGCTTTTCCATAAATTCGAAGGAGGTCACCCCTAGCGAGGGCGCAAAATGAGAGGGGGTAGAAAAATTTTACGATTTTGAGCCAGTAAGTCGCTGTATCTCAGAAACGGTGCGAGATAGGGCCTAAGTTACTATTAATCACTAATAGGAAGTCGTACACGGGCTTTCGATTGCCACCCAGAGCAATGACCTTGAACGCCAAAATAGGCAACAATATGTGTCTTTCTCAGCCCACAGCGCACAAAAATTTAACGAAGATAGACCCACACCATCGTCGGCCAAAATGTAGCCCAGGACTATTAATTTCGGGCGTTATAGTTTCTGTGCTTGTTTGCGTTTGTAGGCTATTATGGCTCATAGAGACCAGAAATACGTTCTGCGGAAACGAGACATCTGTAACCTATAATGTCTTATTGGCGTGCGATTCCACGTTGCCTGAAATAAAATACCTTATTGATTGAATAAATGGCTGATCTAAGGTCAAGTGAACCGCAGAGTGCAAACTAACGAATGATATTATCACTATTATGTGTATGTGCTGCTAGCTGCTCCTGCTATGTTTATCCCATCAGCAGGTAACCTGATGATGCTGCATTGCGAAGCTCATGGCCATAGCCAGGTATATTACTGTATGATATACACCGTGATGTTAAAAGCATGCTACCGAACTTTTTTTCCATATTTTTGCTAAAAGTAAGTCCATTTTTCAATTTTTTCCACTAGTACACTTTTCGGCAAAGCTGCTATTAAATGTCAAGATCCCACCACACTTGTGTCAGGATAAAAGTACAATAATTTTTAAAAAAATTACTCCAACCGAAGCACAGCAACGTCACACACGCACACGAAGTAGGCCTATAAAGAAAATGTGATCATTCTTTTATCACATTTTGCTGTCTACCATATGCAAGGTATACATTGGCCTAGTTTATGTTTCCGGAAAACTGGCTTAGTGCACACAATGCGCGCTTGTAGACTATACAACAATCGTCACGAAGTATCCGTCGACGGGTTTTGCGGTGTGCTGATCTACAATCACGGTTTTATGGGAAATTTTTGGCCAAACGTGCCAGTGGAAGCATTTTGAAAATAGATTTATTTTCAGCAATGACAATGATATGACCAAAAGTTTGGTGGCAGGTTTTTGACTCGCAATGTAGGCTGCTGCTGCTGATATTGCTAAGCCTGCAAGCGACTCGCATTCGGAAAGGCGTTTGCTCGCGCGCAGCGTCTTTTTCTGCACGGTGCACTCTTACGTACGCCAGTCCATGTTACGCAGCTATTTTAGGCGTTGTACGCAGACTCGCTAGTCGCTGCAATCTACAGGTTTATTCAAGTTATCTCGATAACGACTTGACATACAGAATGATTATTTGCCATAAGCTACACGCCAGAGCGATCCAAAAATACGCAGCGTTTTTGTCGTAGGCCATTGATTCGTAGCAGACGTTGCCAGACTTCGAAAACTATTAAGTTACCAGCATAATACTTAAGCTACGTAGCGATCGATTTTCAATAAAAAAAAATGGTAAAAGCACACCACTCCTCAAACGGAGTGATTACACATGTGATTACGCTTGTTAAGCCTACTCGTGGACCAAAAGTGCTGCAAAAATCAAGTGAAACATGCACGTAGGCCTACATGCGTTAGACATACGAAAATGTTTCTCAGAATTTTGCTACATTTTAACCGACCGTACTTAAGTAATAATCGAACTGTTGGAGTATTGGCATGGTTGCCGTCCGTCTGTCCGTCCGTCTGTAACAGATGTATTGTGGCCAAGCTTTAACTCATAGGGGAAACTTTTACACGAATAATTTGCCATGTGTGTTAAACTCTGGCATGCAAAATTTCACCCACGTAATGCAAGTTCAAATTGGGCTGAATGAAAGGGGGTAGAAAAATATGCTTTTTCAACGGAAAACTGACCATATCTCGGAAACGGTGTACGGTCAAGCTAGGTTACAATTAATCACTAATAGAAAGTGACATATTGGCTTTCAAATGACATAAAAATCATCGATCTTTTATGACTTTGAAGGTCATTGACAACCAGTACGGTCGGCTATCTTAGCGACAGCTGGGCTTCTTGTTTTTTTTACATGCAAGTTGCAACGACTGCCTAAAATTTCACTGTTACCAAATAAGCGACAAATGTAAAACAAACTAGAAATTTGGGGCAAAGCCCAACGTGAGTCCGCCCGGCGCCCTAAGTCCGACTGGGGGAAATTAGGGAGG
>Ga0209367_1009041_pt1 | contig 13573 bp, 8 predicted proteins | sample WorMetLIZISLAND2_FD_187412 | JGI IMG/M metagenome (GOLD analysis project Ga0209367, IMG submission 187412) | Marine gutless worms symbiont microbial communities from Max Planck institute for Marine Microbiology, Germany - Olavius geniculatus... ... | reverse complement strand
GTTGCCTCTACTGTTGGTGCCACAGGAAAACCTCAGCTGGTACTCTGTTCTTAAAATTTCTCGCAAAGTAACACATGCTATTAAGTGCTGATTCTCTAACGATTATTTTTGTCAAAATCTATTGCTATTGAACCAGGACTGTTGGAGTTATTGCAAAAGGTAGCAGGGGTCCGGTTTTTTTGAGACACAGTGTACATAATACATATTATAAAACTATAAAAGTGCGAGGACGGATTATATATAGAAAAGGAAATACTACGTAAAGTCAACTACGGTGGCGTTTTTAAAAAACTTTGACCTTATAATTCTTCACTGTTATGGAAGGCGTGATGTACGTTTATATGGAGTCAGTTTTTGAAACAGGCGGTAAGAGATAAGCGTGAAGAATATTGTAAATTCTGCCAGTTTCCTCATCGGCGAAATTAACACCTCTATCACGGAAGACCTCGTGTTGAAGCCCGAAGCGGTGCCGAAGCGGTAATCTTTTTGACATTCGCAATAGTTATTTACTAGTTTCTTTTCGTTGTCAACTTAAACATTCTTTTTTAACCTTTATATATCTTCAGTGCTTCGTTTCATTTCAGCGTTCCAGATTTGGCGAGTTTCTCACAGACATTGTGCGCTTTATAAATGTATTTACTCACTTACTTATTTACTTACGTTGAGTGGTGGGTTCGGTTGGACGAAGGGTTACTACTGGACAAAGCCAATTTAGTTCGGGAGAGCGAAGACACGAAGCGAACCTTCGTTCTTCTGTTCGGTAATGCCAAATGACGAAGCAAGTCTTCGTTCTGCTATAGGAAAACCTAATAGCGAAGCTAAGCTTCGTTCGTTCGCTGTGGGCGAACCCTAATACCTCGTTTACACGATCAAGCTGGCTCGACGAGCTGGCTATATGTTAGCTGGACGAGCCAGCTCGATGTTTGCTCGACGTTTGCTAAATCGTGTAAGTGGGATATAATGCCGAAGCTAAGCTTCGGTGCTTCGTTTGTCCTTTGACAGTTCTACAACAATGCTAAAACCGTTCGATTCAGTAGTCTTCGGACAAAGAACGAACGGCATCTGCGCCGAGTGAGCACGCGGGCAGAATGTCAATGATTCGGTGTGCGTTCGGCTATTTATATAATTTCTGGACCCGGCGCATGCGCAGTGAGCGCTTGTAACGTCGACAAGGACTAGTGTAACTCATTTTTTTTAAAAAAGGGCCAAGCTTCGAAACAGGGAACTAAATGGGTACCTTTAAATCACGATATCTCTGCCGTTTTTAACCGATTCGAACGCGATTTTTTTGCGTTAAGCTCAGGACAAAGACGTTTCGTTTAATGCGAGTCAGGTAATTTTAGCTAAGATACGTTGGGCGAAATTAAAAAAAACATTGCAAGAATAACTCAGGACCGCTACAATATAAATACTTTAAAGTAGATCGTTAGACAGTGTAGGTCAATAAATTAAAACAGTCTTCCGACTGACGGAGTATAATCGGTTTATGGTTCGGTGTCGGTTGGAGATAGAGCCATATGTAAGACGATGAGTAATGCCAGAACTGCATAATAGGTAGGTTACGGTAGTCGATCAATAGCCGGCATGCCGTGAATACATATTGTCTTTCGGTCAGGAAATTTGCCCGTCGGACGTTGCCGGATTGCATTCGTATTTGGCGGCCGGAGACGGGAGCAACAAAGGCTTGTTGTCGTCGAGCTTTTCTGTCGCTGAATCTGTCCAATTAAATGTCTTCTTCTTAGCACACCCGACGTTTGCTCTTCGCACACATGATTTCTCTTCTCGCATGATTCATGTTCTCGCTATATGTTTTTATCGTGGACATAAAGGTTGCAGTACTTAAAAGGTAATTACGCGAAAATTTAGCTTAGGTCTTCGCTCCTCGGAGGCTTGACATCGCTCGATTTGGTCCTATAAAAGACCCCAAATTCGGGTGTTAACAGCGTGATCTAAGAGGCATGGAATACAGTGTGACCTGAAAACACGATTGTAAACATAAGCATCTGCATCGCACGGTTTTTTTAGCAAAGATAGTAAGACAGTCTTCAACGTTTCTTTAAAACGCAGATTCTATGGTGACGGTTTGTGTTGGTTTTTCAGCCATGCACAATAACATCTTCATTATTAGCACCCCTGCCACGTCTCACGCATCTCAAGGGAGTCTCACGCGTTTTCATTTATCTCACGTTTTTCTGCCCGCTAAAGTTTTATCTTACGCGTTTCATTTTTTGTCTGCTGCGCATAACTTGTACGGCAGCGACGGAAAATTGTTTAGTCGCAAACTCGGAGCTTAACATGCACAAACATGTTTTGGGGGCTGGGGCTTCGCCTAGGACCCCGCTAGGAAAGCTTTAGATATTAGGAAAAAGGAAAAAGAAGGGGCGAAAAGAGAAAAGTGAAAAAAAGAAAGAAGAGGAAAAAGGGAAGAGATAAAGAAGGGAGGAAAGGAAATCGATGATCGATCTCACGCAGTTTGATGTCTGGACCTTAGCAGCTATGTTATCAGTTGATTTGCGTTTTCTTAAGTATCCTACGAAACAAATAGAAGTCACTTAGTCCTACGTATGACGACCACGCTGAGTGATGTAGTAATTCGAACACGACGCATGTCTGCAAGGATTTAGATAATATGTGCGCAGGTGCATCGTTTTAGAAAACAACACACCCTGCGGCGCAACTTTTCTCGACTATTGTTTTTTTCTTTTTGCGCACCGCGATCTTTTCCACTTAGGTAATAATACGATAATGTTGCCATGTTTTAGAAAGTAAACAACCGCTGCTTCTTTAGCATTTTCATAATAATACGGCAACCGTAACTTTGCGAGCAGACGAAACGACGTAAAAAATTCCTAGAAAACATAACGCGTCCAAGCCATAAGCTATTATGGGCAACTATAAATTGCGAAGTGAAATTTTGCGGACTTTTCTCAAACTGTATGAGTAAGTGACCTTTACATGCACGAACGCGATTTGCCCTGTAAACGTCGAACAACAATATTTGCGGCACCGACAATATTTTTGCGCCGACTCATATTTTGGTCGTCGTACGATTGTCGCTCTGTCAAAATTGTTCCTTTATAATGAACATCGCCAGCTGATAGAAAGCTGTCACGCGTCTGTCATTCTGTCCATCTGTTCTCTCGCTAAAACACACAGCAAGACGACATTTGGATGATCAATTCAATCTGTCACTAATGCCCAGAGGTCGCACGGCTCTCCGCGCTGTGTGGGCAGGGCTGCTTGCTTGGCGTTCTGTGATGCGATTAGTATTGAGCGCCGTTACTTACTCATCATAATATTCACTAACATACAGTGCGATTAGAAGGTTGACGTTTGCTCAAAGTTCGCTTGCGCCGCAGGGTGTGTTGTTTTCTAAAACGATGCACTATCAAATAGACAACTTAATCTGACGCATAAAACCAAACAAAAATTGCAATATTTTAAAAAAATTAAAAGTAAGAATTCAGTATGAATTTACAATGCTGGCAAATTTGAAAATCGACTAAAAGGGCCAGAATAAATGTAGACTCAGGAGGCACTAATGCGACCTATTTATTGCCGCGGTGCAAATGCTTTATAAGAACTCTTTTATTGACTGATGCTGATGCTTGTTCACGCATTTGTATATAGTTGCATTATTCTTGCCACAATTATAGTGACGTTTTGAGTTGGCGTTTAGCTAAGTTTACTGTTACTGCTAATCTGTTAATTAAGCTGACCCACAGGGTACCGATACCAAGAATCTTAAGTGGAAACCATTTGTGAAGGTTACTGCTCGCGTCTAAAAGCAAGTTTGAAGGAGTGATGGAATCTTTATCTTAAAAGACATTTAACGACAGCGAAACAATTTCTAATAAATAGGAGTTGAGTGTTGAAACATTAATCATCGAATTCTTTGAGTGTTGAATTATCAGAAGTGGGCTGTCACATTTTGTGGAGAGCAGTCGATGAATAGCAAGAAAAGTTTTTTGAGTGCAGAAACAAGCATCGTTGTCTCACTGAATGAGAAATAAACGTTACTTTATGCCTCACCGTGGAAATTGTCAAGACTTCTTTTCAGTTCGGCCTGGCAGCATAAGGGCTAGCGGATAACCTCTCGAGTTGTCTTCATGTAAGCTACTCCACTGTCTACCTTGCGGCGTCTCTTACCACTGTCACTCTGATATTGATTTATCGATCGAAACCGATTCCAATTCCGCGTTCTGTTCAGCGGCATTCTAGTACAGAAGCCTGAGTTGACGTACAAGTGAATGCTTAATGTATCATCGAAAGAAAGCGTCGTTAAAGATCTCGTCAGACCTATAACAGATCAGCATGAATGCAGCAATCAACATTTAAAGTCTACTTTATCCAACAGCGGACATTCACTTGTCCAGTGCCTCGCCAATCGTCGCTGGATACTGGTTATTTTACCGCTATTATCGCGTGTAGCGTGAACCTGGTTGCAGATAGGCACAGACATGCTGCTTATCATAACAAGCATTGGTGACAGGCTTTTTAACTTGCATCGCGGGTCTGTTACTCAGTTCATTTTCTAGCGCGGGTAACTCGGATGTCTGCACGGTGCGCTGCTGTTAATTTTTTTAACGCGTTAATTCGATAGTTCTACTTTTTACTGAATCATACTCTTGGTGCTGTCATTATACCAAACATCTCAGCTGACTCAAACAGCTCAGAGGAGCTTTGTTTGTCCAGGTTTGTCCACTTTCACGGAGCTCGTTAACTCAACAGCGCAGGAGCAGCAGTACACTTGCTTCGCAGCGCACTGTCCTCTACAAATACCCACGTGACCATTACGTCACAAATGTTGAAGTTCGTAATGTCGAAAAAGGTTAATCTCTTTTGTCGTAACTTATAGTTGGGTATGATGAATCGTCGACCTGCTGAGCGCAGTGGGTTTATGCAGTCCATAGTTCCATAGTCTAATTGTTCGTTTGCTAGTAGCGTCCAGACCGCGTGATCCATCGGGTTTTGATCTATCGGGTCATCCCATCGCTTGATCAATGACTCTAGCAGGCGACCAGCACGTTTGGTTTTAATACTCTCTCTTTCGCGCGCGCTTTTCGTTGTGAATATTTAACGTGAATAAACATTCTGGCGTTCGCAGCTAATTTCGTCTGATTGTCCGCTACATCATCTGGATAAGTGATGGATGACAAGCGACGCCGATGAATGAACGCAGGACATTTCAGCAAATGTCGTCATCGCTTCGTCACAATCTCAGTTTATATAAGCCTCTCGTGACGTTGAGTCGTATATGTCTGCGCGATTGTTAGATACTGCATTTTCTTACACAGTATTTGTTATTTAAATTCATTTTCATCTACTTATCATTTTATCACGCTGCTGTATTTATCGCTGCCACTACTCAGAGTTGGCTGTGTGTCATCTTTATTTGACCGTATTCAATATAGCCAAACAGCGTTTGCAGCCAACTTGACTCTCGATAGTTACAGTGCAAACTGAGGACTGCCACAAAATGTGAAAATACTAAATGTCAGTTAGCATCAAGCAGCAAACATGATCCCACTGAGCCTAACTAACTGAAACTCCATAAACATAAACTTCTTTACAGTAACATGCTGCAATTATTATTCTTGATCGTACAACAAGACCTGACCCAACCAATGGATGGAATCGACTTATCTTATCTTATCCATATCTTAACTCCGAATCCACTAGAAGCCTAGGACGAATATGCACTGCCATTGTAGACAATTATTGTCTAATAATTCGACAATATAAGCTGCTTAATGTGTTTATCATTTATGTGCACGGACTAGCGCACAGCGAGCGACTTTTTGTAGCAAAATGTCAACTTTTAACCCGCTGCAGTTGATTTGACTCTGACGCGCATCCAGCTTGATTCCAGCAGATCCTTGCGGCAAATGTCGCGACGGATGTGTCGAAGCGGTGTATTCAGTATTGGTCGTCATTATTCGGCGCTGTTGAGCTGCGCTTCAAGTCAATCAGTTCATCAAGCGGCGTGTAGGGCCTAATGTGATCGGTCGATGGGTGCTTCGTTGCCGGATCATCAGTCGTCATTCCCCGGGGCAGCTGGCGCCGTCAGTAGATGGATTAGCAACTGCTGTGTGACGCTGGCTGATTCGACGGAACGGTATTGATGACGTTTCACCATCAGGACGATGGAGGGGTGAACATCGACAAGTCGGCTGCGTGGAACGTATGCCACCCCCAAGCAAGCACCGCAGTTTTAAGTGTAGATCAGTGTATGACGTGCATAAATCCACCTGCTCCACATGCATTAGAGTATTTTGAAGGTCTTAGTTTTTAGGTCAGCGTAAAGGTCACTACAAGGTATAAGATGTACAAAACTTTGGGACCCCTGTATATCTTGAACGACTGGCTGGTTTTTGACACCATATGTATATTTTGTACTAGGCCTACTGTTAGATAAACTGGTTAGAATTTCTAGGTCGTAAGAACACAGTTAAGTTCACCGCGCGGTTCAATATGTGAATGCTTTGTTGCATCCACATCGATGATTGTATTATCTGGTTCTTGTGCCGGCAACTTTACTGTTATCCCCCAACACGTCCTGATTCTGTTTATACCAGGCTTTTTTGCTCTATAATTTTTTTTACATATTTATTTACTTTCTTACTGAATTACCTTTGCTGTTGCTTGGATATTAGCAAAACGCTGCACATGCTTTACCTGTCAAAGAAACAGTGTAAAAGATTTTTTAACCGAGGCCTACATAAAGCGAGTCTGAAAATGTGCGCTATAGCAAGTACCGCACCGGCGTTCGTAGATGCACGGCTCGTATGAACGTGAAACGTGACTGGATGGACAGAATGCGGGGGACGTGTACTGATGTGTCGGGGCATGACGAAGTCAATTGAACTGTATCCCACACGCCACTCTACCATGACGACGTCCACCCAGCGACGACCGGAGCGCACCCGGCGTCAAAATAACGATACATCAAAATACCTTCCGTGCAACCTTCTATTATGAATTCTGTCGTCCGCGCTCATTTTTCTTCGACAAAACTAATGAGAAAATCTGCGCCGGGCGAGCGCTGTTGGTCGGTCGATGCATCTAGTTTCTTTCAGCCTGCGTCGACATACTCTAGTCTTCACAGAACATTCACTGCAGGCGTGCGCGATCGTTTTCTTACGGTCAGTGCGTACCAGCGCCCAACTGTGCTCGTACGTACCAGATAAAACCGTGTCTCTGCGGCGGTACACGACGGCAGCCGGGCAACTGACGACTTCAGCCATAGCAAGTAAGGAATCACGGATCGCCAGTCGGCAAGGTTCGTACTTTGCCTGCAGCAGCGTCGAATTTATCACAAGTAGTATACGCTTAGTTTTGGTGTGCATTATTGTTACACAAATTTCTGAAATACGCTAATTATAACCCCAACCCTAAACTCTAACCCAAACCTTTATCCTAACCCTAAACTTACACCATAATATTAACGCTAATTCTGGTCACTATGCGTAACGCTATCACGCCAAGCGACATTGGTGCCGCCGCCTAGCGAGTGCAATTGAATTTTTTCGTTTTCGTTCATTGCCGGAAAAATAGCGTACAGGCTATTTGTACGCCTGCCGGACGAATAGTCACTGCGTATTAAAATAGCTTGGAAACCTTTTTATTGTCTTAGCTGTTATAGGAATCACAGTAATAAATAGAAAATCTTTTATTTTTGTATCCGGGTACTCTAAACTCACTAAAATCTAAATCTACGTCATAACGTCTAAAATAATGGAAATATTTGTATTATAACATACAGTGGAAAATGTCAGATCTAGGATCTACAGAAAATACGGATCCTCTGCACCTAATCTAAGCATTTGGTTTTAGGCCATGTCCCGTTTGTTTAGAAAAATAATCAGAAAGCTTTTTTTAATTTTTTCAGTGATCTAGAAGGCTCGTACAAACCGGAAACAAATCCCGTCTTTCGCGGAGGTAACAGACTGTATTAGGTCTATCTCTGACCTGGAGATTGGTAGTCTACCGAAGAACTTCTAGTAATGTATGTAATGTCCTTAACAGTGCAGTGCAATAACAAATAACGTTGCTATTATTTTATTAACTGTTTATTTTTTTCCAATCTTCCGATGCGGAGTTAGAGGCGGCGTCAGTATGCGGTCAGCGATGCATCGCAGCTGCTATTGCGTTATTGCGTTAGACAAGAGGATCGACAAGACTCATACGATAGTCGCGTGTTCACAATGTCTGATGGGCTGACGATATTCTGAGATGTCGTGGAGCGATCTGCGACTGTTGCTGTAAGACCACACGGTGACTGTAAGTGAGAACCGGTAATTGTAGGCCTATAGCGGGCGATTACGCTTAATGCCGATGGCGACATTTGCTAAGCAGCCTAATGTCTGTATAACTTCAGAATAAAAAGTGAACAAGAAAAACGCAACAAACGCTCAATGCCGCGATACACAGTCAAACACCAGTGTAGCAAGTTTTTTTTCCTAAAATGCTCACTGCACCAATGTGTACAGACATGGATATTTCAGTTGGTAGAAATCTGTACATCTGACGCGCCCAGGAGAGTGACAGAGAGACGGTTCACTGACTTCTGTTACACGGACGACACAAAGATTAGAATAGCGTTCACGTGGAGGACAGTCATCTTCTGAACGATGGTCCACGTGCATCGCCTGCCACGCGCCTACATTTTGGACTCTACGCTGTGTCTCAGGAAAAAAAAACAGTCAAAATTGTTTTTGTCATAACTTTGTCAAATTTTTTATTAACTTTAATAATTTTTGGCACATTGATGGCTAAGACGACGAAATTATGTAAGGTGCACTCACTCACTTTCCATCTCATCTAATTTATGTCAATGCACTACCATGTGAAACGTAGATGCTGCAAATTATTGCATAATGCATAATGTTATCTCAAGTAAACGCCGTAACGAAATAATTAGGCACAAAATACACTAAAATGTGAATTATTTAACAAAATTATAAGTTTGTATAACAACTCGCTTGCAAATAAAAAATTTATGCCAAAGTGTGCTCCACATACAAAGATGCAAAATGCAATGGCTTAGATGCAACGCCAATGGCTGGTAACAGAATCAACGATCGACTAATCCAAATGCATTCACTCATCGATTAAACATGTTTTAGGCTCATCAGCCAGCTATTTTGCTGTTTTTAGCATAAAATATTTAATATCTGAAAATTATTAAACTACGCCCCACCCTGTGCCGAATTGATGATGCAAAAGTGAGCCATCTGATACAGATAAACGCCGCATAATGTAACAATTTCAAGCATCTGTGTTTCACACGGTAGTGCGTTGACATAAATTAGGTAAGGTGGTAAAAATTGCGCCGTACATAATAATATCGTCTTGGCCATCTTTATGTTAAAAATAATTAAAGTTGGTGGAAATTTCACAAAGTTATGCAAAAAAACAACTTTGACTGTTTTTAAACACAATGTATATTCGTCCACAGACCGACAGACGGACACGTGGGTGTCTGTCAGGAAAGATGCCAGATATGGAGCCTGCAAAAAACGCGGCTTTATTACTTCCGCCACAGAAAAAAGTATGTGTTTTTGCGTCTGACTGTCTGTCTGTCTGTCTGGTGTTTGTTTGCAAAAATAGTCATAAAATTGTGAGTGGATTTTGACGATTTTTTAAAGGAATAGGACGTAGCTCAAGAAACAACCTGCTACTTTTTGTGGCTATTCGGATTATAATTTAAATTTAAACTTAAAGTAAAATTTAAAAATCGTTATTTAATAATGCCATTTTTGTTTACAGCCAAGAACAAAATGCGTTTTTCTTGGCGGAGGTTTGAACATTGTTAGTAATTTCACATTGAACTAATCACAAATTTAGCAGAAAACGGAGCACTACTGTCATGGTTTTATTCGTTCTTCTGTTCGTTAACATTTCAGAATACATTAAGCAATTTAAAATTTTGCCACAGATAAATAAGTTTTTTATCTAAATATCAAAGCGCACGTTCTTTGCGCGATTAAACAAGCATATACTTTGGCAAGGTCAAAATACGAAAGTAAAAATAAATAGCAATTTTAATTTATTCCTACTAACGTCGGACTGTTTTGCATAGCAAGAATTTGTAGCATGTAATTTAAAGAAATTTTGAATTTAGATCAAGACTTGGAGTTTACTCAACAGTTTGTTTTTACCCAGAACAAGTTTTTTTTAAAAATCAGAATTGCAGTTGAGTCACAACGTACTAGCAGTAACAAATTTTTTTAAAGTGTTGCATGTATACTCAGGAAAATTCCAAACAACTTCTATGATACTATGAGTATTTTTTGTTTCGTTTTTTCAAAATTTTCTTTACACAGCTAAACACACATACAACTGGAAACACAAAACGTCTTTAATATATTGCGGCAATTTTTAGCCATAACCTCAAATAAGATGGCCGATGAAGCGAGAAATCGCGTCATGCGCTTGTCAACGGTTGTTAGCGTCGACACCGGTGATGTGTTCGTGACATCGGACCAACATCGCGTGCGGGTGGCGAATTAATTTCACTAATTGCATGGGCGCACTTCATCCGCGTTTTACAACAGTCCCGTTGCACGCTGCCGTTATGTACTAAATATCATGTAATAAATGGCGACAATAACTTTCACAATATTGCGGCGGCACTATACGCTCCAGAACATTATGACATGGGGAGCAAAAGTTTGTCGTCATTTTCCGTTGCAACTGGGACTTTTTCGCGAGTGCACACATGCAGCGGGCATCAACGCGAGCGGTCTTTCGAGATTGGATTAATTGATGTCATTGAGATGACGGTTGCTGAGTCTGCACGGTCGCGTTGCTATCTTCCAGGCAGCTTCGCTCGTGTCGACTGCTGATGAAAACGGAATAATTCGACGTCGGGAGCACGCATCACCAGCAGGGATAATGAACCAATCGACTCAACAGCAAAAGACATACGGCCTAGGCCTATAGTCACTCTCTTCTACAGGCAGTGAATAGAAAATCCGGTGTCCAAGCAACAGGACTGACTAAAATCTAAACGTTTGATGCCGGGATCATCATGTGGCCAATGATGGACAACATGAAGCAACGGAGGCAGAACTGACCAGTGACAAAATATCAGATACAAAGTGGTTTTACGAGCACCGCGGGGTTGCAGTTGCAGCATTCGCTGCGACAGTTAATGTCACTAAGCGTAGGTGGTTTGCAGCTGCCGTCGTATTTATGGCTAGTAGTTTGAAACTCGGATATGCGAAACGACCTCATGAGTTGATCAAAGCATGTGTAAAGTTGTGAACGGCGCAGGCAGTCACGAACAGCAAGCAGACATGAACGCAAGGAGCCGTCCGCCGACATACGCGAGTGCTCATTACGAAAAAAACCGCAGTCTGTTATCGGACAAAATTTGTAAGTTAATGAAAGAGTCATATATAGCGAAGTTACAATAATTAAGTCACTTTTGGTTAAAATCTAATAGTTTTTTGCTTACCGCCATACTGGCATTGGGCTAGGTCGGGTCGATTCACGGGTCTCTCATTCAATCCAAAGTGTGGGTCGGGTCGAGCTTTATGTGGGTCGGGTGCTATGAATTTAACCCACGTTTAACTCTGGGACAGACAGACAAACTTGCCGGCTTTTTTTATTTCGGCAGAAATAACAATGATTCAGTAATATTATTTAAAGCCATTCGGATATCGAGGTCTGGTCGGATAGCTGCGCATCTGTTGTCGTTTCGGCAACCGCTGCTGCCTTCTTCGGAACCATTGTTCTCCGCCAGGTGTCGCTTCAGCGAACAATAAGTTGTCATGGACAGAAGAAAGTTGTTTTGTCTCGGTTCATCGACTGTTTTGTTTATTTCTGATGTGTGTATTGTTTTTCTAATTCACCGGCCCATTCCAGTCGCGATAGGTAGCCTAATTGTTTCAGTTGTCACATTGTTTAAACTTTTGAATTTAGACTTAAAGCTGAACTGTTTATTTCTGCCTACCGTACCTAAAACAGAACAGGTCAGCGCCAACACAGAACTTCTGATTCGTATTAACATTGTGACAATGACTAGCGCTATAACAAATTTTTTTTTCAATTAGATTAGATTAAGTTAGATTAGTAGGCAGTTTCTTGCGTTACCTTGCCAACCTGCAAACGGCTGAAATGCTAATATGCGACATCAGTTGGGTTGCGTTGTTTCGATATGCTAGCAGTCAATTGTTCAGTTGATTGATTACATTGCTAGCTGACACGGCTGTCTGTCACACGGCCGGTCATCTCCCATAACGTGCAAGCTACGAGACAGTTGGCGGACAATATCTCAATTGGCTGACCGATCGACCGACCGACGGGAGAACACTGCAGATATGGAATAATTTGCTGCGGTCCGAGTCGTCGACAACAACGTGCGACGGCTGTCACGCCGCAACGCTTGCAACTACAATAATACATCTTTTGCCCGGCGACTTTTTTCAACTATAAAACTTGCAATTGTCGGGTAATTTTAGGGCCTACACGAAAACAGAGAAAGTCAAAACGTTAAGGATGTGAAGCCACAGATCCTACGAGGCGCAATTCAGAGGCTTTACCCACCGTGCTACTGAGGCTTCCGCTTTTCCGCTATTGCTGCATATTGCTGTATACGAAATGTTATATTTCCAGTCTTACTTTTTACGCGCGACAGCAGGTACTGCTATAGCGCGTCTTAGCCATCGCAATTCTGTCCGTTCATTTGTCCGTTCGTTCGTCATACGAGTGGATCAGCCAAAAAAGGTGCAAACTAGGATTACCAAATTTTACAGTCGGTTGCCCGGAAGACTCTTGTTTCAGGAACCGTTAAGCTTCTCCATAAATTCGAAAGAGATCACCCCTAGCAAAGGCGCAAAATGAGAGGAGGTAGGAAATTTTTACGATTTTGAGCCAATAAGTCGCTGTATCTCAGAAACGATGCGAGATAGGGCCTAGGTTACTATTAATCACTGATAGGAAGTCGTACACGGGCTTTCGATTGCCACTTAGAGCAATAACCTTGGATAACCTTGAACGCCAAAATAGAGGTTTTAATGGATTTTTTTGGCGATTTCGGGCTGCGACACAACTCTATAGCGTTCGCAAGGTGTCGCCACGCAACTAACTCGTTATGCAATGCAGATGGAGATTTTGTTATTTGTATATTAACTTAGCGTAAACACCCCAGTGGGCAGTGGGCCTTCATACATGCACTGCTGTCGCGCGTTCCCTTTGCGTTAGTTAGACTTTTTGAACAGTTATGTTGTCGACTCTGATCGGCGGCTGCGGGCAAATATTTTGTCAGTTTACTAAGTAAGTAACTGTCGTCATATTTTTATATTCTTCGGCATTCTAATTCCAGTTTTTCTTCGTTAATTTTCTGTACGGTATTGTGCGGGACCCGCTAGCCTGCATGGCTCATCGTTTGCCAGCGGTACTGGAGCGTACGTAACGTAACGCAGTCTGCATCGTAACTTGTTATAAATGTACAAAACATCAGTTTATACACTTGTTAACGGCAACATTTAAGGACTTGCACATCGAAAACAGCAAAATTACAAAAGGTGATATTGCCCGCATCACACTGACTGTGTGTCAATGT
>Ga0209367_1009039_pt1 | contig 13578 bp, 13 predicted proteins | sample WorMetLIZISLAND2_FD_187412 | JGI IMG/M metagenome (GOLD analysis project Ga0209367, IMG submission 187412) | Marine gutless worms symbiont microbial communities from Max Planck institute for Marine Microbiology, Germany - Olavius geniculatus... ... | reverse complement strand
GGCCTACGGGCTGAGCACGGCTTGACCAATCAGAGTCGTCCACGGTATAACCACGGCCGTTCAACTGAACGGGATCAGCTGATCCAAGTTCAACTTGGTGCAACATAATTCAGCGTGAACTCGGTTTAACTCTTGATCTAGGTTCAGCTGAACCAAGATCTTGAACGACGTTGGTGCAACTCGCTCTAAAGCGCGTAAAAAGCGGCGTAACTGAACTGAACTGAACTGACACGGTTTAGTTTTTGACGAACTGACCAATCGGCAAGCAGGGCGAGCCCACTGGTTATCTAGCGGTTGACGCATGCGTGAGCGAAGTCACGTAGGCCACCGACGCCGTTAGACGGTGCCTACTGTAATGCATTACTGCTTGCCCGTTGGTCATTTCGTCAAAAACTAAACCATGTCAGTTGAGTTCAGTTCAGTTCAGTTACGTCGCTCTGTACACGCCTTAAAACGGTCGGAAACCAGCAGTGTCGTGGGCTACAAAGTATGCCTTTGAGGCGGGGCATTTCTGACAGAACAGATCACGGGTGCTCGAAATTTAACCCCCCCCAATTTTTCAACATTGGTGTTTTCAGCCCCAAATATCACATTTTTGAACGAAAATTTTCCGACGGAAAAAGATATTCCGACGATTAGTCAAAAATGCAGGGTGAACAATTAATTGACCCCCTCCCCGTTTCCGGCCCTTCTAGAACGCCACTGTCGGTAAGACTGACCTCTTCGTGTCGAGCTGTATCAGCGGAGCGGGATAGTTTTCCTGGAACGGCAGAGCCGAGTCGATGTATCGAGCGACAAAGCCGGCGGCCTCGTCACAGATTTGCGCATAGGCATCGACGACCGACTGCGCAGCTGCCGCAGCCGACGGCGTCTCGTAGTCAAACATTATCCCTGCAGGCATCACACATCGTTCAGCTGCGTCGTTTTCATCGTTTCGATTCGTTTTTAGCTGATTGTACTTACATGTAGCCTAAGTAACGGTTGTCGTCTGTCCGTCTGTCTATCTGTCCGTCCGTCTGTCGTCGTCGGTAACGGATGTATTGTGGCTAAACGTTAGGTCGTACGAATAGTCAATCTTATGCGTTAGACTTGAGCATGCAAAACGTCCGCCGAAAGAATAAAACACTTTATGAATAGCCGCCTTGCAGCATACCTACAGCGTTCACGCAAATTCATCACAACTTCTGAACGTCTCAAGTCGTTTGAATTCGACTCAAGTCGTTATGCCACTGTCAAGTCAAGTCAAGTCGAGTCGGATGTGCTCAAGTCGACCGCCGTCGACTTGGGGTCATTTTAGCCTCAAGTCGGGTCAAGTTTCTGTATACCTCAGCGACTCGCAGGCCTATTGATCACTAATAGGAAGTCGCGTATTGGCTTTCAAATGACATGAAAATCATTGACCTTAAATGACCTTAAAAGTCAGTACTGCAGCGACAGCTGGGCTTCTTGTTTGTTTTTATTGTCATCATCTTCTGTTTATACGTTTTTTCAGCTAAACGGTACCTTGTAGGGGGTCGGCGATGGTACTGTTGAATACGGCGATTACGAGTGTCCATAGGCTGTCAATAGTAACCGTGTCTCTATCTTCAGCAATTTGGCCGCGAATTTAAATGCAAAGTTGCTGTCTGCAGCCATCACTGATGCATGTGTGCCGAATTACAGTATCGTATCCTGGCGTTGATTGTCGATATAGCAGCGTCACCTTGCGTATATGGGACTATCATCATCAGCTTACCGTGCCCGATGTACGAGCGTAGGCGGCTTCATGAACTAAGCAATGGGACTATAGTCACTCTGGGAGATCGCTTTCTTTCTGCAACCGGAAATCGGACGAACGCTGGCTTTCGGATATAGGCGGTACGGTCGGCCCATCCTAGCGACAGCTGGGCTTTTTGTTAAATATTTAGTTTAGCTTTAATCTTAAGTTTTTTTTGGTTTTAGCCTTAGGCTTCATATTCATGCAGCTGAATGAAATTTTTATCCGACCGTACTCTCGGTCTCGCTTATGGTATGTCTCGCGTATGTCCGTCTGTCCGTCTGTCAACCTGTCGTCTGTGTGGCCGTCCGTCACTTTGTAAACAAAGCAAACACCGCATTAATGTTTTAAAGCTCCAAAAAATTTTAGGTGCGCAGGTTTGTTATATGGACGGACGGCAACCAGAAGCACAGGAATTTTTCTCAGCTCTTAGGCCTACTAAATATCGATGCGATAAGTACTGATATAATGCATAATGAAACAGGTGCTGACACTGGCATGCAACAGGCAGCAGTGTTGACGTACTGCAAACTGCGTGATACCGTAAAGACAGGCAGGTATTAAACTAACACCCGGTAATGAGCAATGCGGCATATTCAGCTAATCAATCAGCAGCAGAAGTGATTGATTACAAATAGCGCGCACGGTAATTATCGTAAACCTGATGTAATGTTGTTCCCTTCGTCCCTTTTCCTTCTCTTTCTCTGAATCTATATAGGGTGTGTAACTAATTGATTGGTAATTATCGCTGGCGTGATCATTCTGTCGTGCCGAGCTCGTTAAACGCACGACGCACGCAATCACATCACGTCGATTCATATATGTCAAGTAAAGCAATCTGTCAGAATATTATACCCCGATCAAGCTGGCTCGACGAGCTGCTATATGTTAGCTGGACGAACCAGCTCGATGTTTGCTCGACGTTTGCTCGATGTCTGCTCGATGATTGCTCGATCGTGTAAACGGGGTTTTAGTCTCACGCAATGGCATGTGCGCTTTATAGCCCGCCCGTCAAGGGTCACAGCTAGCCCCGGGAAATACATTCTCGCGAGGCAGTTAATGGGGTGGTGTTTGGGAAGGGGGTTGTGCTTCTCCCCCGAACATTTTTTTAAAAATTTTGCTTCGGGGAATGGCGCATTTTTGACGTACTTTTCATTTTTTTTGTTATTTATTTTTTAACACCTACAAAGGTGATATTTTGGCATGCGAATGACTTTTGGCAGTCCGAGCAGCGCCCTCTGCCTGGGCAGGTGGAAACGAGCGGAAGACCTGGTTTAATCGGTCAGTGGAGAATTAAATGTACCAACGTGGGCAACATCTAACAAAACCAATGATACATACACAGCTGAACAAATTACTGGCTCAAATGTAATTCAATTACAAATCGCAAATTGCGTAATTTCAATTACTTCAATTACAAATTACTTGCAATTGCTGATCTTGTTTTCCAGTTAATAAAATAAACGATAAACACATTCATAGTTCTAGCAAATTAGTAATACAGTTACTATTTATTATCAGACCAAAAAACACCAGGAGCAAGCAAGCACCTCCACATGCACCAATTACCCGGTAATTTCAACTGTCCACACTATTTATTTACAAAAAAACTGGCGCAAAAAAAACTCAGTTATAACTAAAAATGTAAATCACACGACAAAGCGCAGTTAAGTAAGTAAGAAAGTTTAATATAACACTAATAAACGTTATCTCTTGAAACTTTCAGATGTAATTTAAAAACATAATGTAATTTGAAATTACATATTACATGACCATGTAATTGAATTACCAATTATAAATGGTTATAATGGCCCGCTATAGCGAAGGTACGTCATAGCGAAGGTCCGCCATAGCAAGAAAGTCACACAACTCTCCTCCAAATGCCCTAGTAGGCTACATTTTTAGAGGAAGAGTAAAAAAAGGGAAAAAACGAAGAAAAAGGGTGGAAAAGGCTGTTGAAGTGGCCTTATGAAAGCCTCATGAAAGCCTTTTGCCAAGATTAGCCTACGGACTTTATTGTTCTGTTCGTCTGTTGAGTGTTGATAGTTAATAGTAACGCGGGGACTATTTGACCGACAATCGGTCAAATATCCTTCTGGGCGGCGCTCGGAATCTGAAGCTGGGGGGCAACGTGGAGGCAAGGGACCGGGCACAGCGGGGGGGAATATTTTTTGTGTGTGAGCCTAATGTCGACCTTATTCAGTTGTTTTGCACATTAAAAAGACGTAGCGGGGTCGAGAGATCTCTGATGCCATGGTTGAGATCGTCAGTTGCTCGTCTGCCGTCGTGGGCCACGGTGTTAGCCGATACCTATTAGCACCATTCGCTGATCGTACCTAACGGTTACGAAAATATCTTAGAAGAATTTTCGAGACAGATCGTTTCTACGACTGGATCGGATTTACGACTAGATGGGAGATTTTTTTTTGGGGGGGGAATTTTTGGCGTAAATTTCGGCGGACCTTCTACGTCATAAACAAATGTAACCGAATTACAAATTACAATTATAATTTGTAATTAAATTACGTAATTGACTTACATGTAATTTCGTTACTGCTCAGCTCTAGATATACGTATGTGAAATGCGAATTCCGATAACATCTATCATGATTCATGATCATGAACTCACTACCCTCTAGCATCCGTACTTCTACCTCTGCAGACACTTTCCGCCGCCTCCTTGAGACTCACTGCTTCCAGAAGGCCTACTGCTCCCCTTAGTGGCTCAGCCAAGTGCCTCAGATTCGGCCACTGGCTGACACTGTGCACTTTAAATATTCACATACTTACTTACTAACTTACTTACCATGATTCTATATTGATTCAACATCCCACCTCCGTGTATGTGAAAGCAGGCGCCTGGCTGGAAGTAGAAATCGGTGCAGTTGAAATCATCACCGACCACCATCGGCGGCAACACCCGCTCAGACCTGCGCTCCTCACCTGCCAATCACCACTCAGCACTGAGCATTAACTATTATACTGTACACCGTGTCTGAAAAAAAACGGGGCCACTGCGTCATGGCATTTCTTGAATAACTCCGTGAAACCTTAGCCGATTTTGATACTTCTAGGCACGCAACACCAAGAAAAAACTTGACGTAAATGATCACCGTTTTGCCCACCTCACCTTGATACTGTCGCTACGTTACCGTGTGAAATGCAGAAGTCGCAGCTTGGCTGTTTACAACGATTTATCTCTATTGGGTAGCGTGTATACAATAGCCATGCGTCAGAAAGTCAGTGGTCTGTCCACCTACGGGCTCAACAACCAACGTCTGGAAGATGAGAAACCCGCCTAAGCCCTTTGGGGTTAGGTCCTTTATTATGGGGCCGTCCTTCCCAGAAGGAGGCCCCATCATGTATCGATCCTGTCCGTCTGTCTGTCTGTCCATCTGTCCGTCTGTCCGTCTGTTCCGCGCCTGCTTCTTTTTACGTATCGGTTTAGGTACGTGAGCCTTAACTCGTACGGAAAACGAAATTCCCATAGTAAAGATACTGCAAGGACGGCCCCATAGCGGGCAGCCCCTCAACGGCTGCACACTCTTGTTTTATTACAGCGTACCGGCCATGCTGTGCAGCATACGGGCGACGTCGGGGACCTTGGCGCGACGCTTCATCGCAATCAGTAGAGTGGCGAGAAACGCGGTGAGACGCAGCATGTCGAGCTGATGACGAGTTGACGCCTGACGAGCCAGACACTCATTCAGCACGGCGCGCTGCAGACGCAGTCGTGACTCCAGCCGCTCGTACGGCGACTGTGCGTGTGATAGTGAGTCCACGGGTTCAACTTCGCGCACCGCGCTCGTCAGCTGCCACGTCGAGTTGACGACAAACACGTTCTTGTACTGCGACACCGTCTCCTATACAAACACGCAAATAAACAACTCTAGCACACTTTTTTTCAAGATTAAGACCAAAACAGTTCGTCTATAGACTAAAACCGATTTTTTAAGACCATATATAGTCGTGCCAGTCGTGCAATATTGTGGTCAAACGGTACGTCATAAGCGGTCGGCGATAATAGGCTACCGTTGAATAGGGCGATAACAAAATTCCTATAAACTGTCAATGGTATAACCATGTCCCTGTCCGCAGCGGTTTGGCCGCAATTTTGAATGCAAAGTTGCTGCATGCAGCTATCACCAACACTTTTCGTGCAGCGTCAAAAATAATGTTTTGATGTAATGCGTTACATAATGCACACCTGTAACTTTAGTACGCATGTAGCCTAGTCAACGTATATCAACAACACTGAACCTGCATGAACTAAATTAAAGTTTCCAAAAGCATATCGGCGTAAGTAAATTTCAACATGCAATCAGAGCACTGCACCGTTTTTCAGAAAAAAACGGTCAAATCTGTTTTTTTGTCATGACTTTCTCAAATTTTTATTAACTTTGATAATTTTTGGCGTGAAAATGTCCCAGCGATAGAGTGATGTAAATGCACTTTTTTCCATTTCAGAATTTATACCCAAAGAGTGCTCTGCATACAAAAAATGGCTTAGATGCAACGCCACTGGCTGGTAGCGGAATCAACGATCGACTGATCAAACGACATTTACTCATCAGCGGCATCCCAAGTCAAAAAACTAGGCGAGACAAAGTTTCAATTTTCCGACAAAAGAGATTATGGGTGCTCATAATTTCAATTTTGCCCCTAAGCTTTCCCAAAGTAAATTTTCTAGCCTTGAATTTTACATTTTTGAACGACAACTTTCTGACAAGATGAAGATTTTTCCGACAATTTTCCTCCGGCAGCCGATAATATAAAGGCGGGCAATTGCCCACCCACCTCACCCGGCCCAGGGCTGAAAAAACCTAGGTTTTTAAAATTAAATTTTAGGTTTTCTTAAGAACTCCGTGCACAAAATTACGACCCAGAAAAAAACGTGTTAAAGGTCTATAGCATCTCATGAGTGAACGGTTGCATAATTACGTGATTAACGTTGTAACTCAAACATCATGATTAAAGTACGAATATGACACGTAATAAATTTTACAACAAATTAAAAACGTAAAAACCTAACGCTATAGACTTTTGAGGTTTTAAATGTATTTTTGAGAAAAAAACTAATAAAAACCTAGGTTTTTCGCACCAATTTTTCAGCCCTGACCCGGATGAATGAACCTGGTAGAAAAGTAAGCGAATGACGATGTCGTCGAGGCGTGAAGTAAAGTATCGACTTTCGGCGTCCACAACTTGACTTTGCCCCTGACCATGAGCCGACGACGAGTCACCAGCAGCTGGTACTTTGCTAGCAGCGGGCCCGGGCACCTGCTGCGTTGCTACGCAACACCCGCCGCACCCAGCGTCCGACAGACCTAGACAGACATACGTCACACACTTATGGCTAATTCACACCGGCGTCGCAAACTCAACTCAACTCAACTGTCGTGACTGTGGGCGATAATGCGATGACGTCATTAGCATTGTGACGTCACGCTGCTGTGCACAGACCACGCGTTGTTTGCTGGCCTGGGGCCTAATTTACAAAATATCGTAAGACAATCTTAAAATTGTCGTAAAATCATCGCAACTTTGTCGTATCTTTGTCGTAAATCAACGAGTTACGATGTCGTAAGATTGTTGTAAAAATGTTGTATTCGAATTTTGGAAGCTGATTTTACGACATCGTAACTCTCTCGCAATTTAGTCGTAACTCCGTAGTCGCTAAAATTAGCCAGCCAATCAACGGCCGTTACGTTAACCTCAACCACGACCTCAACCAATCGCGACGCAGTGTCACTGAGCTGGCGGCGCACGGCGCTGCACGCCGATCGTCTGCTTCCGCCATTGCGAAAGTTTACCAATGTAAACAATAACAAGTGAACTGATTTCGGGGCGATTTCGCTGCCCGAAGTTACCGCAAACGAAATTTATACGTATTTCGGCACTATGTGAGAATTATATACTAATGAAAAATCGAAATAATTACTGCATGCATGCTTGGTGCTGTCGTACGACAGCTAATGACGTGTCGTACATTTTGTCGTAACTCTGTCGTAACTTTGTGGTAACTTTGTCGTACGACTTTCTGTAAATCACGTTTTATCGTACATTTGGCGTAAACCTTCTGCACGTCGTAACATTGTCGTATATTTGTCGTACGACATTTTGTGAATTAGGCCCCTGTATGAGCAGTTGAGCTGAGTTGAGACAGGATCGTCGGCGTTGTAGGTGTGAACTGGCCGTTAGAAGCTGCCTATAAGTGCGATTATTGTACAGCCGCTTCGCAACCGTAGGCACTCACTGTTTAACAGCGTCGGCGACTACGTGACTACGCGCACGTACGCGTCAACATCGCAGCGACCACCCACCCACGCTTAGACGGCGAATGCCTACTGCTGCACTGCAACAGTTTGATCGATATTTGACGAAGCCAACGCGTATAAAACACCGCGCCAATTTTTTTGGCCGACTTTGTAGAGAATGCAGCGGGTAGGCCTATACATAGGCTACGGACCGGCGCTGAGAAACTCGGCAAGAAGTTGTTTTCGCGACTCCGGGTCAGCGTTAAGTTGTTCGACGTCGCTGTTGTTGGTGTCGAGGATGTGGCGCCATCTGTCGGCGAACCGGAGTCGTTTGTCGCGCGGGAAACAAACGCCGTGCCACAGACACTTGAGCGCCGCGTCCACTTCAGTCAGCAGACGACCTGCACAGTTGTCATGATACGGGTGCTGCAAAAAAGCATAAATAACTTTTTTTGCCATTTCCCAAGCAACGGTTCGATATTTTAACGCGAAGTTCTACGCACTCACTACCTGTACATCACATAGGCCTATAACACGAAGCTGACGCAGCGCTAAACTTTCCATAGATGTAAAAAACGTTCCAGAAAAAATAATAATAAAACGCGTAAAAAATAAAAACGTGGCAAAAATAAAAAAAAACGTTTAAAAACGTTGATAAAATCGTTAGCGCTGATTTGTTTCACTTTTTGCGTAAAAGTAGCGCTGTAAGTACAATATGGCTAGAACTACAAAACGAAAGAGAATTTTACTCAATATCGATTGAACCGTGTGGTCATAGAACCTAATATCATTGATTAAGTAAGTAAACTACCACCACCATAGCGTATTCATTTGTGGAATTTTCGAATTTCCGTACCCAAAATGACCTATACTGTGTCGGGCGGGACGTTAAACCGTACCCTAGTCACTCACTCACTCACTCTACTTGGAAATCGGATATTGTTGTTATAGTTCATTCCGTCGAACACAAAAAAAAAACTGATCCGTTACCAAACTTACAGACACAACATAATATTATATCAAACTCATAATAACACAAAGACAACAGACCGACGCGAGTGTCGTGGTAGGCGCCAGGCAGCTGACAGGTTGATGTCATGTCGACATTAGGTTCCAGAGACAACGCCGGCAGCTGATTGAACCCGTAAATACCGTACGATAACTCGCGCACCAGCTGATGCACCTACAAAGGTAAAAAAGGTAAAGGTCGTCAATTTGTATAGCGCATCGTCGCGTATACACGCCTCTAATGCGCTTTCGTCACTGACCAGAGCCGCCTGCCGCACGGCCGCCCCGTGCAGTCTGCAGACACAGGCTGGCGCAGCGGCCAGGCCAGGCAGCCCCAGTCAGCTGTACCAAGGTCCCCACCTTCCGTAACTCATATAAATGAGTTACTACTCATTTAACCGACCCCGGAGGGATGGAAGGCTGAGTTGGCCTTGTTGGTTGACTGATAGCGGACGCTTTACCCAGAAAGTGGTCACACGGCCATCCATCAGTCTAGCGCAGGATAGGGAAAGTTTTACGACGTTCTAACCACTATGCTACGCCACCAACTACAATGATTGTACAGTCAGCGCCACCGCATTTAATGGCCGCCAATTCACACTTAGGACGCCGACGCGACACAACTCAACTCTTGAATTGAATCGCGTCGTAAGGGAGAAAGTTTGTGAATTTTTCCTTTTAAAATGGTGCATTCTTGTGTAGGCCTACTTTATATGACTGTGGCCCGCCATAGCCAAGGGCCGCCATAGCCACAATGCCATAGCCATAGCCAGAGGCCACCATAGTTAGGGTTACGGTTAGGGTTAGGACCCCACTATCCCTAACCCTAACCCTAACCCTGACAATAACCCTAAACCTAACCCTAACCCTAGTAGCCTATAGGAAAGTGTGGCGGAGCTAGCCATTCGTACCATCGGAAACCCCCTACGGCCACCCCTTTCCTCAAGCGGGGATTCTATGGGAAGCCTGTAGGAATGTGGGGTCCTAACCCTAACCGTAACCCTAACTATGGGGGCCCCTGGCTATGGCGGCCCTGGTTGGCTATGGGATTGTGGCTATGGCGGCCTTTGGCTATGGCGGGCCGTCACCCTTTATATTCTTGAGCGACGGGGCCCCCAAACGTTACGGGGTTCGGGGTAACTTACCCCTTTCTACCCCACCCTCTGGACGGGCCTGGGCCTAAATGCTGTAAAATATCCTTCCGTCCAAAACCAATTAACGGATTTCGCTGAAATTTGACCTCAATTTCTTCTAGGTCAAGTTCGTCATTTCCTCCAATTTTGCTTCTGGTCCACTGTCTGATGTCGAAGAAAAAGTGGAAAATAAAAAAGAAACAATTCGAAAACAAAAGGCCGCATTTTTTTCTATAGGCCTTATGTTTTAACGATTTTTATTTGTGACATTTTGTAATGCATTCACTGTCCGGGCTCGAGTAGAGAAAGCACTATAACTTTTATACTACTACCACTACTTATCTCGTTACTACGTACGAGCGATCTAAAAAGAAACAGCAGTACGTAGTAGCCTAGTACCCCGTTTACACGATCGAGCAAACAACGATCAAATGTATTAAAAATATATGTGCTAATTGCTCGACGTCTGCTCGACGTCTGCTCGATGTTTGCTAGCATTCATACAGCTAGTTCGACGAGCTATGGTAATTAGCATGCTAATTAGGAGGACGGGCGTGTTGTGATTAGAAGGCCTATATAACACGTGATTAGCAGCTGTGGGCAGGCCTACATGTACATTTCAGCCAGGGGGGCGGGTTTCCGCCAGGCCTGCTTAATGTTTGCTCGATGTTTGTTCGATCGTGTAAACGGGATATAAGCCGTACAGAACCTCACGCATGTCGAGAAGTCCGCCGGCGAAGCGCGCGTCATCGGCGGGGAACAGCAGGATGATGCGAGAATGCTGATGAGCGCTGAAGCTACTGATAAGACCTGGGGTAGCAGCAGCAGTGGCTGTAGCGACATCAAGAGGGGGAGGTGTAAGGAGGCTAGGTCTGGCTGCTGCAGCTGATGGTGACATCACCGGGTACTCGTGATCAGCAGACAGCAGCCAGTGGCAGGACATCTGACAGAGCATCTCCTGACACTCGAGCGGATCTCTCTCCAGTCGCTCGAACACCTCGCGACCTGCTCCTGATGCTGCTCCAGAGTCCTCTTCAGCCGCATCCGCCATCTGTAGGGCCCATCACGAAAAGTTATAGGCCTACAGTGTAGTGCTGCCACATGGTGAGCACAACGAAAACAAGAAGCCCAGCTGTCGCTAAGGTGGGCCGACCGTACCGCAACCGCATACATCCGAAAACCAGCGTCCGACTTCCGGCTGCAAAAGAACGATTTTCCGGAGTGACTACAGTGCTATACGCGCTAAGGTGACGTTGCTATATCGAACACCATAATTACCACTAGCATGCGATACGATAATTCGACGCACATAGTGACGGCTGCAGACAGCAATTTTGTATTCAAAACTGCGACCAAACCCGATGCAGATAATTGCCTATATAGGAACTCGTTGCCGCTCTATCCAACCCATAATCGACCCCATACGACGTACCGTTCAGCCACAAACGGCACGATTGGCATAGCAGATAGCACGACCCTTCAAGGTCATCCAAAGTCAATGACTTATTCATGTGAAAAAACTTGTACAACTTTCTGTTAGTCATCTGAAGCAACTTGGCCATATATCTCACCGTTTCTCACCGTTTTTTGGTTAAAACGCACATTTTTTCCTACCTTCTCCATTAAATTCATAATTTTAAAATGTTTTATTTGCACTGGAATACTGAAATTCTGCAAGCGAAATACCACCACAACAGACTAATTACTCGTGCAAAAAGTTTTCCGGTAAGACATATCGCTGAGTCACAATACATGTGTGACAGACAGACAACAGACCCATCACAGACAGACACTGTAGCAAATGGCCAGACCTTTAAGCTTTTAGCTTAACGTTCGGTCCAAAAAGTAAGTAAACTGTTGGCCAGCGGCAGCGTGGCCGGAGATGGAAAGCAAGAGTGAACAGCACCCTCCCCCAACTCTGGGCCGTCGGAAATTCGTCGGACTCGGACAGTCGTCGGAAAATCTTCTTCTTGTCAGAAAAGATTCGTCCAAAAATGCCAATTTTGAGGCTAACCCCCTATTTAAAATGCAGGGGTAAAATCGAAATTTTGAGCACCAGTAATCTTTTCTGTTGAAAATTTGCAGCTAACCATTTGTCGAAATTCCATCGGAAAATTATTGCAACTTCTTGCTCCGCCTACTTTTTTTTTTAGCTCACTACGCTGCTGCTGCTGCTGGCCACTGACGTGGATCATTGGGGGGGCACGTTCCCCCTCCCCCTTTGGAGACCACGAATCATCTAGTGTCTGATGATTAAACTACTTTTTCTCAAAACAGCGCCAGAGAGAAATGCAACTCAAAATCGAAAAAAAATCTGGGAAGATGACACAACCCCTCCCCCAGATTCCTTTCTTTATGGGACTGTCGGCTAAGCTTAGACGCCTGGACGGGGGCGCTGAAAATAAGGACATGAAAATGGCGGACCATCAAAATGTCCAGGCATGAATTTGACGGACGTGAAATTGACGGACTAAGTGTCCAGACATGAAATTGACGAACATGAAAATAAAGGACAAATTTGGACAAACTGGCAAGACATGAAGTAGCCTGACATGAAATTGACGGACATAAAGTTAACGGACATGAAAATGCGACACATGTTTCAAGTGGCTGAATATATAGGCCTATATTTAGTAGACTTTGGTTTATCATTGCTCACCTGTAGCTAATTTTAGATTAATGTTTTCGTAATATTTTATGCATTTTAACATATTATACACATGCATACTTACTTTGCTCTTGTGACTAAGTGTTCTGCTGTTGTTTTAAACAGAACTGCACACTGCATTGTAATGTAAATTATTTATTTTCAAACAATATAATATCCTGTTCTCCAATTTCGCGTCCGTCAAATTCACGTCTGGCATCTTCAATCAACCCGCCTAAACATTATCGCTGCGGAATAATGCATAATAATGAGATTATACTAACCACCACTTTGCTGACGACACACCTTGTCTCACTATAGGTGCAATAATTATTACTGTGCAGAGTGCAGACAGGGTGGGCTTGGGATATATTCGCACTGTCGGTGAATCGCGGTGAAAGTCGCAGTTCACGCAATAGGATCGATTATCGATCATCGTGATCAGCTAAGCCGCTGATATTGTGACGTAGGGACCTAGGCCACGTTGCGTCGTCACAAGCAGAGAGGTTAGAGGCAACCTCCTTGGTCACAACAACGCTATGCTTTATTAGTGATCTCGCTCGATCTGTAGCTAGCAGGGATGTGCACGAGACCTTCTGAGCCGAGACCGAGACAAGACCGAGACGAGACGTTAGTACGTCTCGAGACCGTCTCGAGACCGAGACGTCTCGACCGAGACCACATCCCTGGTAGCTAGCCTACAGTAGAGAGTGACTCGGTAAATTAAATTGTCCCCATCCCCACCTCATCCCCATCAAATTTTCCCCATCCCCATTC
>Ga0209367_1009038_pt1 | contig 13580 bp, 6 predicted proteins | sample WorMetLIZISLAND2_FD_187412 | JGI IMG/M metagenome (GOLD analysis project Ga0209367, IMG submission 187412) | Marine gutless worms symbiont microbial communities from Max Planck institute for Marine Microbiology, Germany - Olavius geniculatus... ... | reverse complement strand
GTCTGAGATGAAAGAAGCAGGTAGCACTGACGGCTGAGACATGTTTCTCAAGACTCAAATCAGACGACATAATAACTCCTAGGACGCGTACGTGTCCATTGGGCTCGATGGTGTCAGAGCCAAGCTTGATTGCCGGGCCACGACCATCGAGTTTACTCAGACTGTACTTGGAACCCGACCACAGGAGTTTTGTCTTTTCTGTATTTTGCTTGAGGCGGTGTGCCGACATCCAGTGATTGATATCTGTGACACAGTGTTCAAGTTTCCCCACAGCAGTCGGCGTATCATCGCAACGACAACGCTCATTCAACTACGTATCGTCGGCAAAAGCGTGATAGTTGACGCCGTGCTCATCAGCCTTCTCTTCGAGATCAGCAGTGTACATGATGAACAACCGCGGGCCGAGTACCGAATTTTGTGGCACAGAGCACGTGACGTGAACAGTATACGACGTACTACCGTTATAAACGACTTGAAATATTCTGTCACATAAAGATTCTGTCACATGAGCTTAGACCGTGGCAAGCCATGGACGACATACGCGATCATAGTATACAGGAGTGATTGCGAGTGAATGACCGAACTTAGTGCCGACTTAGCAAGCATCCCGGCTTTTTTACCCTGACTCGGTCGCTATTGTCCAAAAATCCTAGACTATCTATGACTATCTATGTATAAAAAACTTGCAACTTAAATTCTGCTTTTAGTTTGTTTTGGGCAGTTGCGTGCAATTTGCATGCAAGTTTTAGTTGACGTGTCTTGTCTTGTCTTTGTCTTTTCTCGTGTGTGACAAGTAATTTGAGCAAAGCTCATGAGGCGCGCGACGGCCTTAGCAGTTCCTTTTTGCAGGTTGTCCAGGTATATCTCCAGCCATGTCAGCGCAATTCACTTATGAAATGTGCACCGCAGCCGAAAATTGCAAAAAAACACTAAAACTTTTTTTGGGAGTTTAAGATTATTCAAGGTCATTGATGTTAACACCATTAAAAAGCTCGTCACCAGCGCTTATTATGATAAGCAGTATGTCTGCGTCCATCTGCATCCATTTGCAACATGCTAAAGCGGTAAAATAACCACTTTTTGGGGGAAGGGGAGGGTAGCCGTCTTTGACGCCCGACTGCACAGTCCTCCTTAAACCTAGAGGCTCGGGACTTTGTCAGCTAAAATCTACGTTCAATGCTGAAAATTTCACATGCAGGTTGTTTTGGTCTATCTCCAGCCATTTAGTCGCAATTCACGGTTGAAATGTTCGCTGCAGCCAAAAATTGCAAAAAAAACAATCACCAAAACCCCTCTTTTGGGGGTTCAAGGTCGTTCAAGGTCATCGATGTTGACAAATTTAAAAAGCACGTCACCAGTGCTTGTTATGATATGCAGCAAGTCTGTACCTATCTGCAACTATTTTCACACTGTAATAGCCAATAGTGGCAAAATAACGTCTTTGTAAGGGGGGTACCCCACTTTGATGCCTTCGTTCGAGGGGAACCTTATTGCCTAAGGGCACGAAATTTCGTCATTAAAAACTAGAGTCCCAGTGAAAATTTCGTAATTCTAGGTGACGCCGTTCTGATACAGTGCCAGGGTGTGACGGACGGACAGACAGATGGACAGAAAGACACCTCGACGATGGCTGACGCGCGAATCATTACATGCTGTCGCGCGTAAAAATCGGAAATCGCCAACACGGACACCAAGTCACTCCATGCACATGCTTTTGTCTCCTACACGTGAACACAGTTTGCGACGGGCTGTCAATGTTTGATATCCAACGTCTTCGTGGTCTTCCTCAGCGTTTATTTCCGGCAATGATGCTATGTAGAATATGTGTGCACACCATTTCGTATTATATAATTGCAATTTTTATATGGACTTTTTGCTAAAAAGTGACATGTCGGCCGCGACTTTTCTAATATTAAGTTGTTGGTTGTCTACTCCGTCAGGCTGATTCGCATCATCTCCCGATCGCCTTACCGACACAACATAGTCGGTTGTTGTGTCCAGACCAACACAAACACACAAACTTTTCGTCCACAATTCTGAATTCTGGATTTTAGCTAAAACCTGACTTGCAGCAGCGCTGAAAATGTCCGACTCCACATTGCAGTAGTCACTAATATATTTTTGTGTCAATATCACTAAAGAATTATTGATGATGACGAGCATTGTAATTGCTATTGCGATTGCGGCAGTGATGGCGGTAGAATAATGAGGACAAAAACATTTGACAGTTCGCTTATTTCTTACACGATATCGTATAGGTGCGCGTCTGTCTGCATGAAATCGATCGCGAATCAGCACGAGACGTCCGCTGTGATTAATAACGTCATTCATTGCCGATCGGCGTTCACTCATAAAGCAGATGTACGGACATTTTATCACCTTTGTGGCTCGCAGAGGACGTTATGTTTTCGTAGCGTCTATGTCATTGCGTGCAAGATATCTAAAAATTGATTAAAGGATTTTGATCATTTTTTTTCGAGGGGAAGGCGTGGCCCACGTGTCACTGGGTTAGATTTAGGTACGATCTGCCCGATTGTTTTCGTGCATTCTGAATTTACTATTATTTTATATCAGGCCTATTATCATTATTACGTGACACCTCTGGTAGCAAAGGTTCCGCGCGGTTATTTAAAAACAAAGCTAGAATGGCATTTGGTCCGGCAAATTCTTGGAAAAGGCATTCCGCAAAAGCGCTGAGTTAAAACGTTGTGCCATTATTAGTATTATGTATTATTGTATACTACCATTAATCAATAAGGCGACGACCAAAAGCCGGGAATTAAAAAAAACTTGACGACATTTTGGAAGGGTAGCAAGTTTTAGCCAGTAGGTCCTAACAGTTGACTGCTACTGGCTGCTGCATTCTATTACAGTGCAGTACGGTAGTAAAGTTTTTCTTTCACAGGATGAGCTAATCTGCGTGGTGGTAGAATTTGAACCAGTCATCAGTTTACGTTCATTGTTCGACGATACTGGCTTAAAACACCAGACAGTAATGTCTTCAGATACTCGCGTTTCTTAATGCCAAGCCAAAGTTGCTGTGCGTTAAAACATTTTCAAAGTGTAGCTGCAACTGAAAAAATCACGACTGGAGTAACACTGGTCGATGTTTTTATCGACGCTGACAGAGCCGTGGGGAATTGTTTTCTGGTGGTGTTCTGTCACTGCTCACTGGTGCTTGCAGCAATTCGAATAAATCCGTCTCAATCGCAGTCTGAATCTGCCGTCCGTCGTATCGCCTTATCGTCAGTTCGTCGTCCCCTTCGACGTAACCGATAATAATAATTGTAACGTAACAGTCCACAAACGCTGCGAGTACCCATCTTTCATTTTCACAACTCCCACTTGGGTACTTCCGGATTCGGCTTAATATGATAAACTACCGTTCATCATTTCATGGCTTACGACCGTGTGGAAATATGCGTGTTATAATAATCACAGTCGCTGTTCATGAATCGCAAGAATTGTAAGAATTATTGAAGTACGAGTAGTGTACTCTAATTGTGAAATTTTTTGATCATGGATTCTAAATTTGTAGATTATTTTTGCCGCTGCACGGTTTTTGTTTTTCATGTTCAAAATTTGTTAATTAACTTTTTCTGACACCAAGACAACAAAAGAAGCTTGCGATAGAACAGGAGCTGCCAATAATAAACGAATCTCTGAGTACAATCACTGAAGAATGTCCGTCATGAAACCAACTCGCTAAAGTCTCTTTCAGTCTATAGTTTACGGTCGCCTGCAGACGCTTGTAAAAGTAGCGAACAGCTGTTGCTATTTGCCTCTGAGCACGGTCTGTGGCGGTCGTTCTGTTAGCGTCGTCGACGACCATGACGACGATGACAAAGTTACGCTAAATACGTGTCGGCGACAGAACGAAATCACGTCTCGACTCGCAATCAATTATCGCAACGTCGCGTGCCAAGCACCAAGCAGTTGTGCACCGTCAGGACGTCGGACATCAGACTCTAACCGTCGGAAACAGGAATTAGGCTTTGAACTAGCACGTGGTTTAAGATCAAAAGTTCATATAAAATTGTGGTTTGGATTACAATTTCGGGAAATTAAAAAATCAGCATTATTTTTAGGGTGTGGGGTTGGGGTTGAGTTTAAAGTAAAGGCTATGGCTAGTTTCCTCGTTAGGGTTAAGTCATTGATTCCGGTCAGATTCAGGTTGTGTTAGTGTTCGATTTATTTCAAATCTTTTTTTCTTTTTCTGACGGTGTTGGCAGTGAATTAATCTTGTCATTTTGGCTAAATGTTGTTGTGTTGAATTACGTTGTAAATGTGATGTAATGCCACACTATTAGCGCGCACTTAAAGGTCAAAAGGAACGAGAATTAAACCGCAAAACCAAACTGAATATTCTAAAAAACATTTAGAGCGTCTGAAAAGCTGCTCCGAGACTGATCTGCCTGATCATAGCATCTACGCGTAGGTTAGTAGCCGCTAGTTGGTCCTACGGTGCAGTATAGTTAGTAAAAGTTAGTGGCGGCGTGGCGGGTATTCGTTTGGATATTTATTAGCCAAAATGGCTGGAGAATTATGAAACAGCAGATACAACAATTTGGCAGTCAATGCTGTCAATCCAATAAAAAAGAAACGCAACTATTCATAACTTTTTTTAAACACAACATGGCACAATACACAATAAATAGACGTGCACACTGTCAGTTTATTATCTCGCAAAGATTAATGATACGAAATATTTTTGCTACGGTACGGTCTGTATCTTAGTCATAGCAAAATCTAATCCACTGTTTTTGCCACAACGCCTACTTGTTTAAGCTTAAATTTTTTGGAGCCATACTGTTAACAAGTCGACAGACAAACCAATCAGAAAACTGATTAGGACAAAAACGTACCGAGTGCCCTGTATCTTAATAATAAATGGCAAATAACATTGTGTGTGCGCTCGTGCAGTCGTGGTGTTGTGTGCGTCGCCGGATTCAGTGCGCGATATCATGATCAAAGTTCATCAACTCAACTTCGACAACGGCGAATACGTCTTCATCAACATCGACCTTTTCAACAGGTATAACACATGTATTTCTGCACTTCTCGCTCTGTGCTTGTTGAACCACTGTCTGGAGTGGTAGAAATTGGTGTTAATCAAACGGTAGTTTAAGACAGTTATGCCACGGTCGTCGAGTGTCGGCATAGTGTAAATCTGCGCTGTCGTCGGGATGGTCAAGCACGATGCTGTTGACCCGATAAAACCTCCTGACACTACGGTAGAGACAGGCAGTAGAATTGACACCGGGATAGAATAAATCGTGGTAGGCCTATTACTAAGCGTAATATTCTAGTAAAGTTTTCATAAACGTGATTGTCTGTTCGATGCGATGCATAGCATTGGACAAAGTATAAAATCACATGAGCGTCCGTCCGTGCGTCTAACATTTGAGACGCCATATCACACCTCAGACGATAGTGTGAGTGTTGTAAAGACGACCTTCAAAGTATACGGGAAAAGGCAAAATTTGATCATCAGCCAACCCAAAACCCCTGAACCGATCGTCACCAAATTTGAACGGCGTGATTACGTCGTAGACGCCTACCACCAAAAAATTGGGCTCAATCCACCCAGGGGTTTTTGCGCCTCTTATAGGTGAAATATGCACCCCTCTTGTTCGAAATTTACTACATTTTTTGGTACTTGAACTCGCCTACAGGCGCGTCCGTTAGACCGATTTTTACGCTTAATACGTCAAATGACGCGGTTCTGCACATGAAAGTGCCTTTTTATTGTTATAAAATGAAAATTTATTTTTTTACTTATTTTTTCGAAAAATTTGAAAAAAAATACAATGGCGTCTACGGGGAAAATTTAAAAATAATTTAAACTGTCATAACTTCGGTTGTGTGCAAGATAGAGTCGTAATTTTTGGTTTTAGGATAGATTTTCGGGGACGGCCTAATTAACGGTGACATTTATATTTATCCACGGTTGACCCCCGTTGCCACGGCAACGAAATTTGGGACTCAGCTTGTGTAAAAAAATATTTGCGAAATTTTTGCGCGTATAGAAAGGTGTCCGTTGATGGGCCATTGAATGCTGCCAATCGCATTTTCCTCTGACCAACACCCGTTGCCATGACAACGAAATTCGGGACAAAATTATTGGTTATAACTCGGCTTGTGTAATAGATATCTGCGAGATTTTTTGCATCTGTGTTGGAGTTTTCGGAAATGGGCCATCAAATGCTGCTAAGTGAATTTTACCCCAATTGACCCTTGTTGCCATGGCAACAAAATTTAAGACAAAATGGGCTATACCTCAACTTGTACAACAACTGTCATTAAAATTCTTGCATCTGACGGAGGTTCGTGTTGAGGGTTTGACAATTAGATGACGTCAGTCGAAGTCTACCACAGCCAACCTCGATTTCCAGATATAACGAGCAGCAGCGTAGTAGAAGCAGCAGCAGTAGTATACACATCCAACGTTTTGTACCCGACCAGAGGTATACTGCTCTGCCTTAAAAAAGTAAAATGTAAAGATACGGATCCTGATAGCGCTTTTTACATGCGTCAGGCTCATTCCCCGACTTTTGGCAATAAAACAGCAAATATATATGTAAAAAACTTACCAGTTTACAACTGTGTGTAAGGACGATGTGATGATATCAGTCCTCTAAAACAGCAAAAATCATTTGGGTAACCTTAGATGGGGCTATGCATATGGCGTCCTTACAAGCTGACTTTAGTTTGTAATCACTAACATAGTCTAAAGCCTTCTTCATTTGATGTTATTTGTAGTATTAGGCCTACTTGCCCAATGGTTACCGATTTGGCCGAACTGCCCAAAATGTGCACTGTAAAACAACAGATAGGTCTAAGCGTATAATATAAGCTGAACTAATGTAAAAGTCTGCATAATGATGATATGGTAATCTCATATAGCTACTTTCACTTTGGACCAAAATACTATAGGCCTGCTGCATCGGATGGCCATTGCCGTAATAGGCTACTCAGGCTAAAATTGAGTGCACTTACAGCGAATGTAGAACCAAGACGACAGCCGGATGGATCATTCATGCATGCAGCTGTAAATGGCAAGCACACGGCTTAGTTCACGTTTTTATTAAACATCAACAATGTCCTATCACTTTATTATCCGGCCAGGCATCTGTGCATTCTGTACGCGTTCATAACTCAAGCAACAAGGCATAAAATTCCAAGATTGATGTAAATGTTTTCTATGGCACAGTAGCTGCTACACCATCTTTTAGATTTAAAATGTCTAATGTCAGGGTTAGGGTTGTCTGTGCAGTTGGACAGTTTGTAAGCATATGAGTGCGTGGTTAGCTGAATATTGTGTCGGTGTCGGTACAGGGTCATATACTCGCTTCCTTGTTACCATTAGATAACAGAAACATTTTCGACTGCTACGCTAATCAGTAAACTTTGAGCAAGTAGGCCTAATACGACAAATAACATCAAATGAAGAAGGGTTTAGACTACATTAGTGATTACCAACTAAATTTAGCTGGTAAGGACGCCAAATGCATAGCCCCATATAAGGTTAACCAAATGATTTTTGCTGTTTTAGAGGACTGATATCATCACATCGTCCTTAAGCACAGTTGTAAACTGGTAAGTTTATATATATATATATATATATATATATATATCCCCATAATTTTTACTGTTAGTCTACAGCTCACTGATTTTATTTATGTGGACAAAAAGCTATCGAAATGTATTGAACAGACGCCATGTTTGTTTGAACATTATCTGCTTTAAAACTGTTTTTAGCTGCGATAGTTGAGGTAGAAAATAAGCAAGTATACATTTGAGTCAAAATCGTTTTTTGTTAACTTTGACAAAATGTGCGTTGCTTTTTACCGCACGCATTCTCGTATAGTGCAAAGTGCGGTATTGTTACTGTAAGCTATTTGTCTGTATTTTGGGCTTCCGTCCGGTTGTAACGTTGATGAAGGTTAGTTTAGTTGTACACTAATGGCACGAGTAACCAGCTTAAGGTGTCCATTCCTCGAAGCCAGCTCTAACAGTCTACGAAAACGCCCACAAGTTTATAGTTTCTTATTTATCGACAGCGTAGAGTGTCGCGTGACCAGGACGTAAACGTATACTTAAAGTCTTTTTCGCGTTATAAGGCTTATAGGGCGGCGCTGATCTCCGTTTCCTTAGCCTTCAGCCAAACATCAGTGTACACTGCGATGGCACAGATACAAAGCTAGTGCATCGCGCGGTGTTTTTTACGTCTCAGCCAGACGAGACAACGGTATCGGTCTGTCTTTGTCTTAGTGTCTACAAATATGTTTTCTACTTCCGTTAAACCGAGTTCAGTGACAACCTTTCATTGCGCTTGACAGACTAATTCATATAGTCGGGGGGGGGTAATTAGTAGTAAATAAGTAAGTAAGTTAGTAAGTAAGTAAAACGTAAACTCATATAGCGCATCACTGCCAAAAAGCCTCTAATGCACTGAAGCCTAGTTGATGCACCTTGACCCAACCCAGTCGACTCGATGTAGCCAGTGATTCCGCGAATCTGCAGCATTTCCACTGGAGCGCATAGTTCCAATAAATATGCAAATGCAGACGTTTCCATACACATGACTGACGGTTGTGTCGGGACAATGATTCGGCATCGTACAGCGATGAAACCTGGGCGTGTGCTGTCAATCACGCACAGTGAGAAATGTAAAGAACACGCTGCTTGAATGTAGCAGAATAATCTTGACTTCGTTAACGTCCAAATAGTCATAAAAGAAGATTACGATTAAACAAACACGGAGTTTTTAATGCCTGTTTATGAAGTAACATTGTGCAACTGAAATACTGAGCAGCTAAACTACTGTATGCATGCTTATTGCATATGTAAATGTAGACAAACAATTATTAAAGAGGCGCAGGCCAGAGTGCTCCCATATTTCTTTATGTCGCGATTTTGTAACACTTGTATCTTGTATATAAGCACAACGCAAAATTCGACGCAAATGCAAATAAAATTGAAGGGTTGTAAATTTACATATTTGGCCAATAGTTATTTCGTAACTGTAGTATCATTCACTTATTACTAAATTATTACATAATTAATTATTTACCAGCGACAACATAATCGACCTTTACTTAAGTACGGTCGGCTAAAAATCGTGATTCTGTTCTGGCAATTTAGGCTATTCCATACTATTACTTCACGTACGACATAATACCTTAAGTCACGTGACGTAACGCGGCTATTATGCGTCATTTGCATTGAAATAAACGTCACCTGACAAATGTGACAATGCTAAGAAGAAGGTCGAGTCTCGTATCGATGTGTCCGGTATCAAGTCAGCGGCCGACAAGACCGCGTTTCAGTTAGATCTGCAAAACCGCTTTGAAGCTGTCGTCGACCTAGACACATATGGGATCAAGCAGTGCTACATGTACCTGCCAACCGACACAGGTGAACGCACCCCGCCTTAACCCCGGCCAGATATGCTGGTACTCGATTTACCAACCCCGGAAAGATGGAAAGCTAAGTTGACCTAGGCGGCTGGTTACATATACCAAAATGGTTTACCTGCTCGCAGGCAGTCACCCATTGAAGTACTAACCGGCGTAGAGTAACTTTGTTGATCGGATGAAACACGTTACCGCTACGCTACGCTAGCGCTACATGGGTTGGTGGGTTGGTTGTGTTAAGTGGGTCTTAACGAAGCATTGTTCTCCGCGATGATTTCTCGTCCAGTAGGCCTATAGTCGCAGAACGGCATCAGTATGCAGCCACATAACTTTTATCACGGAAATACAAGCACATTTTGTGATCAGTACACTGGGCGGCGCAGGCGCCATAAGTCACGTGACCTGTCTAGCGCGACTCACAAGATGGTACTCAACTCACGTTAGCAAATGGCACGCACAATACAACCCGACAATGCTGGACCCATTACGTAGTGAAGCACGGAATCCACATCAAGTACCGTCAATCGAAATACTGCGATCACCAGTTCCAGCAATCCAATTGCAAAGGTGACGTATTGGACAGTTCACCAACGAGGCTAAATGGAATTATGGCCAGTAAGACAACGGGCACGTTATTACATAATCCGTCGTGTAAAACTATAGAAGTACTGCGGCATCTCGATACATCTCACGTTTATGCAAGGGGTTGGGAACTTGCAAGTTTAAACCCAGTTGAGAGTAATTTTTCAAATCAATATTATTATTACGTATTATATCGAGATGCCGCAGTACTGTGTATTGTGTATTGCGTAACTTTGTTTTATAGTAAAGAGAGAAAGGTGTGTGCGAGGTTATTCTTTTTACCCCAAAAGTAACCTAAAAGTGGACCAAAATGCATTTTTGCGGGAAATTTCACTTCTCTTCTTGCCCATAATCGGAAAGAAAGGTGGACATTTGATTTCTAGGCGCGATAGCAGGATGTTTCGGGCGTCTTAGCCCTAGTTTAGGCGTCCTTTTGTCCGTTTGTCCGTCACACTCTGGCACTGTATCAAAACGGTGCAAGCTAAAATTACAAAATTTTCACCGTGGGCTGCCTCAATGTCTCGTTTTCGTGACAAAATTTCGTGCCCCAGGGTGAGGGGGTTTCTTTTGAACAAAAACGTCAAAGAGGGGTACCCCCTTAAACGTTATTTTGCCACTATTGGCTCTTCTAGTGTGAAAACGGTTGCAGATAGGTACACATATGTTGCTTATCATAACAAGCACTGGTGACAAGCTTTTTAGATTTATTAGCAACGCTGATCTTGAACGACCTTGAACCCCCAAGGGGTTTTTAGTGAATTTTTCGCAATTTTTGGATGCAATGCACATTTCAACACTGATTTGCGACGATATGGCGGGAGATAGACCAAGTCAACCTGCGTATGAAGTTTTCAACTCTAAACGTAGATTTTAGCAGTCCAAGTCCCGACCCCCTAGGTTCAAGGAGGCCGGCGCAGGCGGACGTGAAATACGGCTACCCATCTAAAAGTGGCTATTTTACGGTTTACTGCAATTATCTCGTGTGGCGTGAAAACGGTTGCAGATAAGATGATTGCTGCTTATCATATCACTGGTAACAAGTATTTATTTACTGGTGTCAACGTCGATAACCTTGGATGACCTTGAACACTCACAATAGTGGTTTTAGTGATTTTTTTGCGATTTCCGGCTGCGACACACATTTTAAGAGTGAATTGCGCCGAAATGGCTGGAGATGGACCTGGGCAACTTGCGTATGGCATTTTTAGCATAGAACGTACATTTTTAAAAATCTAAGTTTTGATCTTTTAAATTCAAGGAGTCTTCCGTACGGAAACCTTAAATTTAAGTAGCCTACTCTTTCAAGATTCATTAATATCTTATTGCTGTAGGCCTACACTGATTGCGAAAGTGGCAAGACCGCTGCTATCGCGCGTTACGTGAGCTTTTCTCAAATTACTTGTTTTTTTTTAAATTCGTGAGTAGGCCTATGCCGCAGTACGCCGACGTTGGAGTACGTTTCTGCCACAAGGAAAATTGCACCGATCTGCGGGCCGATACGGGCACTCGTCGATATGCTTCGTCTCGTCTCTGGAATCAACTTCCGGCCCATTAATGCCGTTAGCTCTTTCGCGATCAGTTTTTCTTCATTCGCTGCGCTGCCATCTTCGATCGTTCGTTCAATCTTTTATCCCAAGCTCTGAGCGCAAGACGGTCGTTTCCTCCGTGGACTGCCTGCCGATGTCACCCACGGGCTGTCCATCTTTATTTCAATGATTGTCAGATTGCCACTCCAATTTAGTTTAACAATTTGTTAGTTTCTCTTAAATTCGGTGCGATTACATTGCGCTTAGCTAAACTGGTTTAGTTTTTGATAATACATAAAAAGATGTTTGTGTAACTCTATAGGCCACGACCGACCGCACATAACTTTGTCTCACCGCAATTTTCGCGTGAACATACGACATCGACATTGCGGTTTTCTAATTATAATGAGCCAAACTTATAGCACGATCGTACTTTTAACGTAAAAATTCCTACCAAAAACGTTAGCTATGGCAAATCATAGGCTATTAAATCATAGGCTATTTTTTCAATGAGATTTTGTGTAGTTTTGTTAACACCGTGCAAAAAGGATCAAAATGTTTTACTGTTATTGAAGAAAAATGGCAAAATCACATATCGTTTTTTTTCAACAAGATATATAATATTTCAATGCTGTTTTTAGTGTACAATACGCCATGGGCGTGTGATGTTCAGTTGCATTGCGAGATAGAAACACAAGTGATACCAGGTACTTACTTAGTTACTTAGTGGTCGAGACGACGCCATGCTGATGAACTTAAGTCGATCCTATGACGCCAGTCTGCCGACGTACATTGCCGCAATATACAGCGACAGCGTCAAGTTGTCAACGATGTGCTAATAAGCTTTGTAGCACGACAGGCCGTTAGATGCGATACGCAATGTGATTCTAAAAAGCAGGACGCCAGTTTTTATTTTAACTTCACTAAATACTCATTTTTATTGGTACAGCCGATGGAAAGTACTAGGTAGCTTACCACACTCTAAACATGTCGCTGTAAAATCAGAATGTCGGAAAACTAGCTCATTAACATTGCCTCGGTGAATAAAAATTGTTAGTAGTCAAACCAAATTTTATCACATTGTTTGCATGTACAAAAAATTAACTTAAGCGAACATTTTGAACAGTTTATGTTATTAATGCTTATAGCGCAATAACGTTATTGCACTTCATGTTCAGAATGTCTACTTTCTGGCAGCACAAGCCTGCACGCACCGCACGTTATTTTCTGAAATTTACATTTCGCAGCGTCTACAAGGTAGTGTAGCGACGCTTTATAGATGTAGTAGCATCATTGGTAAATCTTTATTGAACATTTCTCGTAAGATGCATCATTGCGTCAGTGAAAGTTTTTCAAAATCGGTTAATGTCTGATGAAATTCTTTTGGTCACGGTGTATAATAGCTGATTTCTGAGGCGCGTTTCGCACTTTTTTCTCTGAGAATCTCACTTCAACGGCTCAGTAGTTCTCACTAGTTCTCACGAAAAGTGTGAAACGCACAAGTAAGAATTCTACGAGAATTCTAACATAGAATTCTACGCTAGCCAATTTTATCTATTTGGATGACGTAACTCACAAGCAAGTGGGCGGAGCTAGCATAACGTAGCAAAGGAAAATCTTGCTCACAATTTCTCAGAGAATCTCAGAGAAAAAACTGCGAAACGCGCCTTTGGTATCAGCGTCACCACCCAGCTTCAGAGAATTACTGTCAGCTAAGAGTCGGTTAGACTCTGTCCAGTATAAACAGTACAACAAAAGCTTGCCATGCAGTATGATATTTGGTGTATGGTTAGATATTGTTAGCGACACTTTGAACGCACGTGCTGTACGTTGTTTTATGCTACTTTTGTTGTAGAACATTACATGTAAAAAAACTGTTATAGTGCTTGGTGACGTTACTGCATCGTGTGGCTCGTGTCATATCACTCCTCACACGGTAGTGTGAGTGTTGTAAGGACGACCTTCAAAGTATATGGGAAAATGCAAACTTTGACCCTCAGCCAACCAAAAACCCCTGAACCGATCGTCACCAAATTTTAATGGCGTGATTACG